>Ga0081538_10000631_pt1 | contig 39014 bp, 35 predicted proteins | sample TabmetS5T2R1_FD_71022 | JGI IMG/M metagenome (GOLD analysis project Ga0081538, IMG submission 71022) | Tabebuia heterophylla rhizosphere microbial communities from the University of Puerto Rico - S5T2R1 | ecosystem: Host-associated > Plants > Roots > Rhizosphere ...
CGCCCCGGCGCCGGACGCCGCGCTCGCCAGGGAGCTCGGCCCCGACGGCGTGCTGTGCGCGAGCGCGATCTCGCGCGCCGAGGACCCGGTGGCGATGGCGCGCGCGATCCGGCTCGGCACCGAGGGCGGCCGCCTCGCCTACCGCGCGGGCCGCATCCCCCGGCGGCTGTACGCGCAGGCGTCCACGCCGGAAGCGGGCGTGGCCGAGTTTTGAGCTCGCACCCGTACACCCTGCTCGACGTCTTCACCGACCGGCCGCTGGCCGGCAACGGCCTCGCGGTCGTGCACGACGCCGACGCCGTCGACGACGCCACGATGCTCGCCTTCGCCAAGGAGACGCTGCTCTCCGAGACGACGTTCGTGCAGACCTCGGAGCAGGCCGACTACCGCAACCGCATCTGGACGATGACCGCGGAGATCCCGTTCGCCGGCCATCCCTCGCTCGGCACCGCGGTGGCCGTCGCCCTCCAGCGCGGCGACGACGACGTCGAATACCGGCAGCAGACCCACGCCGGCATCCAGCCCGTCCACGTGCGGCGGGACGGCGACCGCGCCTACGCGTCGGTGCTGCAGGAGCCCGCGGTGTTCGGCGACGAGATCGACGCGGCGCCGATCCTGGCCGCCGTCGGACTCACGCCCGAGGATGCGCACCCCGAGCTGCCCCCGCAGCACGTCAGCACCGGCCTGCCGACCGTGATCGCGCCGCTCAAGGACGCCGCCGCCCTCGGGCGCGCGCGCAAGGACGAGGCAGCCGTGGCCGCGCTGGCGTCCGACGCGTTCAACCTGTACCTGTGTGCCGTCGACGGCCGCGCCGCCTCCGCCCGCATGTTCCCGAGCGAGCTCGACGGCGAGGACCCGGCGACCGGATCGGCCGCCGGGCCCCTGCTCGCCTACCTCGAGGCCCGCACCGGGCGCGATCGCGTCGAGATCGCCCAGGGCGTCGAGATGGGCCGGCCGAGCCGGCTCGTGGCCGAGATGGAGGACGGCCGCGTGCGCGTCGGCGGTGACGTCGTCGTGCTCGTCACCGGCACCCTCCGCCTGCCGTGACGCGCATGACGCCCCACAGGCCCTGGGCGATCGCCCACTTGTGGACGCCGCTGCGGTACGCGTAGTCGCCCGGCTCCTCCGACGCGGTGAACTCGTACGTGCGGGCCGCGCCCGTGGTCAGGGCGCCCTCGGAGGAGACGACGAGCTTCGAGCCGTCGGCGTGCGGCCACTCGCGCCAGGCGTGCCCGTGCACGGTGAACGAGTGGTTGCGCGGCTTGTCGGCCGCGACCACCAGGTGGAGCCGCACCGCGGCGCCGGCCGGCACCTCGAAGACCGGCGTCGCCGGCTCGACGGCCAGAGCGCGCGAGCGCACCCGCGGGGGCGCCGGCTCGTCCTCGATCAGCAGGGCGTCGAGCCGCTCGGACCGGTAGTTGAAGGCCTTGTGGCCCTGGTCCTCGGTGTCCGGCTCCTCGCCGGGGGCGTCGCCGATGTCGGGCGGGTTCGGCGTCTCGCTCACGATGCCGTCGGCGAAGTAGCGCAACCCGTCCTGCAGGATCAGCACCATCTCCTCGGTCTCGCCGCCGTCGGGGTCGGCGATCGTGGCGCGGGCGCCCGTCCAGGCGTCGGCGTCGTGACCGGCCGGCTCGACGACGAGCGCGCCCACCAGGCCGTGGTGGCGGTGGTTGCGCACGTCGGCGAGATCCTGCAGCAGCACCGCGCCAGGCTCGACGTCGGCGTACCAGAGCAGCGTCCGCCGCTCGCCCGGGGCGACGCTCTGGCGCGGGTTGCGGCCGACGTTGGCGCCGTCGTGCTCGCGCACGTCGTAGCTGACCAGGTCGGCATGGAGCGAGACCTCGCTCGAGACGACGCGCTCGCCGTCCTCGACCGGCAGCCGCGGCGGGCAGGGCTCCGGTGAGATCGCGGACGGCAGGTCGTTGACGAGCTCGATCTCCACCCACTCGCCCTGGCGGCAGCGCAGGACGAGCGGCTCGGTCTCGTCGCGCGCCGGGAGCGGCTCGAGCGCCTCGCCCGGCGCGCCCGCGGCGGTCGCCTCGTAGACGAGCCCGAACGGGTCGGCGAGGTCGTCGCGGTAGAAGATCGTGCGGTCGCGGGCGACCACGCGATAGCGCCTCCGCGCGTGCCACGGCGGCGGCTCCGGCAGCCCGCCCGGCGTTCCCGCCCGCCGGGGGAGCGCGGGGAGCGGACCGTCCTCGTCGTGCGCGCGGATCAGGCCCCAGCAGCCGAGCCACGTGTCCTCGGCCGAGGACAGCCGCCACAGGTGGTCGCCGGGTCCGTGGCGGTCGACCACGAACGTGAACGCCTCGGAGATGCCGAGCGTCTGCTGGTTGCGCAGCGGCGACGCGGGATCGGTCCAGAACCGCCGCCAGCGCATCCCGTGGACCTGGAACGAGTGCTGCTCCTCGTGCGAGCCCTGCACGAGCCGGATCCACAGCGGCTCGCCTGCCCGCGTCTCGAGCACGCCGGTGTCGGGGTCGCGGCCCGTGAGCCACTGCGCGGGGTCGTCGCCGCGCTCGCGCAGCGGCGCGCAGCGGTAGTTGACGGCCATGATCCCGTTGTCGTCGTGCGAGGGGACCTGCTCGGGCGGCTCGAACGGCGTGCCGTCGCGGTCGTACATCGCCACCCAGTCGGCGATCCCGAGACACGCCTCGCGGAACCAGCGGCCGTCCGGGAGCCGGATCGCCGCCTCCTTGCCGGTGATGACCTCCCGCTCGAGGTCGCGCGGGTCGTGGAACGTCGACCCCGCGGGCTCGATGATCAGCGCGCCGAACAGGCCGTGGCGCTGGCGCGTGTTCGCGAACAGGTGGTCGTGGCAGAAGATCGTCCCGATCTCCTCGTCCGCCCACCAGCGATAGACGAGCTTGCGGCCGATCGACGGCGCGCTCAGGTAGTTCCAGCCCGTCGACGCGCCGTCGGCCACCAGCGGGTCGAACTTGACCATGTGCACGTGCAGCCCGCACTCGCCCGGGAAGCGGCCGTCGACGAGGATCTCCGGCCCGGGCGGCAGCCCGAGGTCGAACGCCGACTGCGGCAGGTTCTCCGGCAGCCGGTTGTGGAGCGTGAGGTTGAGCGTCTCGCCGGTGCGGCAGCGGAAGAACAGCGGCTCGCCGGACGGCTCCTCGTCCGCGAAGTGGAAGACGTGGCCGTCGGGGTCGTGCCAGCCGTCGTCGTTGTAGTCGATCCGCGTGCGGGCGGCGACGATGTCGTGATCGACCTCCGCGTCGCTCGGGCTCGGGAAGCGCGTGAACATCTCGCCGGGCCTGGGGTCGGCGTTGAACGCGGCACGCTCGAGCGCGGTGGCCGGCCGGTAGTCGTAGTCCGCCGGCACCTCGCCGTCACCGGGCCACGGCGGCCGCGGCGACTTCTGGCCGACGCGGCCCGGGATGAAGAGCGGGAAGCCGGGCCGCTCGGCGGTGGCGGGCGGCGGCGACTGGCGGTCGGGGAGGACGGCGAGCCGCCGGATCCGCGTCCCGTCGGGGTAGCGGCCGACCTGCCGGTCCTCCCCCACCAGCGGGCCGTCGAGCCCGTCCTGGCGGGTGTCGAACGCGCGCATGATCCCCCACATCCCCATGTGGAAGTGCGGATACAGGTGGCAGTGGAAGATCGCGTCGCCCGGGACGCCCTGCACGTTGCCGGCGCCGTAGAGCGGCACGATCGTGTGGCCGGTCTGCGGCGTGATCGAGATCGCGTCGATGACCGGCGAGCGGTGGTTGTCCGGGTCGTGGTGCCAGCCGTAGAGGTGCAGGTGGAAGACGTGGGTCTCCTTCACGCCGGCGTGCACGAGCCGGATCCGCACCGGGTCGCCGAGGTAGGCCTTGAGCACCGGCGTCGCGGGGTCGCCGAACATCCACGAGGAGTGGTGCTGCTCCTCGTTGACCACCGTCTCGTCGAGCGTGCCGTCGCGCAGCCGCCGCCAGATCCACGGCTCGCGGATGCTCATCGGCTCGGAGCGGTAGTTGAAGCACATCAGCGAGCCCTCGTGCGGGTGCTCCTCGTGGCCGCCGTCGTGCCCGCCGCCGTCGCCGATCGGCACCGGGTTCTCGATCTCCTCGCCCGGCGGCGTGTGCGGCGGGACGACCGCCGGCTCGTCGTGGATGAAGAGCACGTACTCGCGGAACGACGCGTCCTCGGGCGCGTAGCGGGGCGGGCGATCGCCGCAGTACGGCGTCTTCTCGTCCTCCTCGAGCTCGAGCAGCTCGTGCCGGGGCCGGAGGTGGACGTCGGCGTAGAGCCCGTCGGCCTCGTGCGCGATCCCGCGCTCGGGGTCGGTGAACCACGCGCCCTCGGGCTCGACGATCAGCGCGCCGAACAGCCCGTGCGCGTTGCTCGACTGCTCGTCGCCGCCGGGGTCGCCGAGGTCGGAGAAGCAGAACACGCCCTCCTCGGGGCACTCCCAGCGGTAGACGACCTGCTCGCCGTAGGCGGCGAGGCTCGAGCGGTTGCGCCCGACGTGCGCGCCGTCCTCCGACGCGTCGTACGTCCCGCCGGTCAGGTGCATCCCGACCCGCCGGTCGCGGACGAGGTTCGTCATCCGCACCTCGACGACCTCGCCCTTGCACGCCCGCAGCACGAGCGGGCGGACGAGCCGGTGCGGACGCGTCGCCTCCGGGTCCTCGGCCTCGATCCGCTCGCGCAGCTCCTCGAGCGCCTCGCGCTGCTCGGCGAGGGCGTACATCAGCCCGTCGTGGTCGTGGTGCCCCATCCAGCGGCGCGACGGGTCCGTGTTGTCGCGCACCTCGTTGTAGACGATGGGCATCCGCATCGCCACGACGTCGAACGTTCGCGTGCGGATCGCGGGCCGAGCGAGCTCGGCCTGTGCCAGCACGTTCATGTCTCACCAGCCTTTCCGTCTCAGTCAGGCCACGGCGGGACTGCCCCTGCCAAGGCCGAGCGGGCCATGCTGCGAGCGCCTCCTTGGCGAAACCTTGGCCCTACCTTGGTCAGACGCGTTCCAGGCGCGCCAGATTCCGCACGTCGCGGAAGAGGAGCGCACCGGCGAGGACGGTAAGTGCGATCGCGCTCCCCACGGACAGCACCTCGACGGCGCCGAGCGCCTCGCCGAGCGGGCCGGCGAGCACGTAGCCGATCGGCAGCAGCGCGAGCGAGCCCATCCAGTCGTAGGCCGTCACGCGGGAGAGCATGTGCGGCGGGACGCGCTCGGCGAGCGCCGTGTGCCACCAGATGTCGAACAGCGCGATGCCGACCCCGGCGAGCACGAAGATCGGGAACACCGCCGCGACCGGCAGCCCGACCCCGAAGGCGAGCCCCGAGATCGGCAGCGGCAGGGCGAGCAGCATGCCCGTGCGCATCGGGAACCGAGGTCGCCAGCGGAAGCCGACCACCGCGCCGAGGACGGTCCCGCCTCCCAGCGCCGAGGCGAGGATGCCGTACACCGCCTTGGTGTCGTAGTGCTCTTCCGAGATCGTCGGGCCCAGCGTCATCCAGGGCCCGAACATCGTCAGCAGCGCGAGCGAGAAGACCCCGACGATGACCCAGATCCACGTGCGCGACCGGACCTCGGACCAGCCGTCGCGCAGCTCCGCGAGCACGGTCGTGCGCTCAGGGGGCTCGCCACGCGGGCGCGGCCGCAGCCGGATCAGGAACGCGGCCGAGACGAGGAACGTCGCGGCGTCGATCGCGAACGCGAAGCCCGGCCCGACGCCGAGCACGAGCGCCGTGGCCAGCGCCGGGCCCATGAACTCGGCGATCGTCTCGACCGTGCTGAACGCGGCGCGCGCCGGCTGGATCTCCTCCTCGGGCACGGTCTGCGGCACGAGCCCGCTGAACGCCGGCCGGTAGAACGCCTCGGCGGTGCCGAAGCAGGCCTCGATCACCGCGATGTGCCAGATCTCGACGGCGCCGGTGAAGATCAGGGTGGCCAGCAGCGCGTGCAGGCCGAAGCGGATCAGGTCCGTGGTCACGACCACGAGGTGGCGCGGCAGCCGGTCCGCCCACACGCCGCCGATCAGGAGGAAGCCGACGAGCGGCACGGCGTGGCTGGCGAGCACGATGCCGACGTCGCTCGGCGAGCCGATGTCGGTCACGTACAGCGCCAGCGCGACGAACACGATCCGGTCGCCGATCGTGCTGGCGCTCTGGCCGGCGAACAGGAGCCGGAACTCGCGGTGGCTGAACACGCCGCGCATCACCCGCCATGATGCTCGTGTGGAGGTCGACGAGCTGTTCGACGCCTGGGAACGCGCGTGGTCGGGGCGCGACCCCGCCGGGTTCGAACCCCTGTGCGCCGAGGCGTTCGCCTACGAGGACCCGCTCACGCCCGAGCCGCTGCACGGCGCCGCCGGGCTCGCCGCCCACGCGCAGGCGCTGTGGCAGGCGTTCCCGGACGCGCGGGTCAACGCGACCGGCGAGCGGCTGAGCGACGGCCGCTACGCCTGCGCGCCGTGCAAGGTGCTCGGCACCCACCAGGGCCGGATCGGCGGCGTCACGCCGACGGGGCGCTTCGTCGTCGTCCACGCGCTGGTCTACGCCGAGCTGGACGGCGGCCGGCTGCTCCGCGCCCGCGCGTTCTTCGACGTCGCCGGCGTGGCCACCGACCTGGGGGTGCTGCCCAAGCCCGGGACGGTCGGCGAGAAGGCGCTTCTGCTCCTGCGGGGCTTCGGGCTGCGGGCCTAGGTCCGCGCGGTGGGTCCGGCGAACGTCAACGGCGGCTGGGTAGGGAGCGGAAGGGCCGGCGAGACCGCTTCCCTTGAAGCGTCCTGCCCTGTGGTCGTAGAGCGACCCTAGGGCAGGACACTTGCGAAAAACCGCCCGAATCCGACCGCTCGGCCGGCTCCCCAGCCTCCCCTACCCAGCCGCCGTTGACGTTGCCGGCGGACGACCAGCGCAGTTCGAGCCCTAGCGGCGCTCGACGGTGATCGTCCCGGTCATCCCGGGGTGGATCGTGCACACGTACTGGATCGTGCCGGCCTCGTCGACCTTCGTCGTGAAGGTCTTGCCCTTGCCGAACAGCTCGGACTTGAACGAGGCGCCTGACTCGGCGACCGCGTTGTGGTCGATCGAGTCCTCGTTGATCCAGCAGACCTCGTCTCCGACGCCGGCGGTGGCGTCGGCCGGGTCGAACTTGATGTCGACCATCTTGATCTCGACCGAGCCGCTCGGGCACGCCTCCGACGAGGCGCCCTGCTCGCCGCCGCCGCCGTCGTCGTCCCCGCCGCAGGCGGCGAGGAACACGGCGAGCAGGAGCGCGAGCAGCAGGCGAGACATGGGACGCGGGATTCAATCAGGCCAGCGTCACGGCCACCGGCGGATGGTCGGACAGCGTGCCGCGGTCGAGCACCTCGCGCTTGCCGGCAGCGGGGCGGCCGTCGGTGAACAGGTGGTCGACGTGGTTGCCGCCGACATGCAGCAGCCCCGGGAAGGCCGGCGGCTTCTTGAGGTTGATGTCCCCGCCGAACACCAGCGGCGGCCCGCCCGCCCAGGCGCGCGCGGCGGCGATCGCCTTCTGCGTGTCGGCCAGCGCGAGCGCCTCCGGGTGGTTGTGGGAGTGCACGTTGACGACCCAGCCCGCGGCGAGCCGGACGCCGTGGACCCAGCGGGCCTCGGGCGCGCGGCGCAGCTGCTCGGCGCGGTGGTCGAGGATCCGGCCGCGGACGAGGATCGCGTTGCAGCCGCCGCCGTTGGACTTGAGGATGTCGGGATTGCGATCGGAGATCGCACGCCGCAGCGGCAGCAGCCAGTTGCGCGAGGTCAGCTGCGTGCGCTGCTGCGCGCCGGCCGCCTGCGCGAGCATCGGCGGCCACCACGGCGGCACCTCCTGGAGCAGCGCGACGTCCCACCGCCAGCCGTCGAGCGCCGCGGCGAACTCGTTGAGCAGCGAGCGCCCGGACGGCGGGACGGTGCGCCCGTGATAGAGGTTCCAGGTCAGCACCCGCATCGCGCCCCGGACCTTATGGACTTCCTCGACGGCACCGAGCTCTCACCCGGCCAGCTCACCTCGCTGCTGGACCGCGCGCTCGCGCTCAAGGGCGCGCCGGCCGCTTCGCGCGCCCTCGAGGGGCGCACCGTCGCGCTGCTGTTCGAGAAGCCGTCGACGCGCACGCGGGTCTCGTTCGAGGCCGGCGTGACCGAGCTCGGCGGCCATCCGATGGTCCTGCGGACCGGCGAGCTGCAGATCACGCGTGGCGAGTCGGTGCGCGACACCGCGCTGGTCTTCTCCCGCCACGTCGCCGCCATCGGCCTGCGCACCGGCGACGAGGAGCAGCTGCGCGGCCTCGCCGAGCACGCCACCGTGCCGGTGGTGAACATGCTCTCTCCGCTCCACCACCCCTGCCAGGCGCTGGCCGACCTGATGACGCTGCGCGAGGCGTTCGGTGCGATCGAGGGGCGCGTGCTCGCCTACGTCGGCGACGGCAACAACGTCGCGCGCTCGCTCGCGCTCGTCGGCGCGCGCGCCGGCGTCGAGGTCCGGGTGGCCGCGCCCGAGGGCTTCCAGCTCGAGGCGGACGCGGGCGCCCAGCTGTTCGACGATCCCGCCGAGGCGGTCTCAGGGGCCGACGCCGTGTACACCGACGTCTGGGTCTCGATGAGCGACGACGAGGCGGAGGCCGGGCGCCGGCGCGAGGCGCTCGCGCCCTACCGGCTCGACGAGGCCCTGCTCGACCGGGCCGCTCCGCACGCGATCGCCCTGCACTGCCTGCCCGCCCACCCCGGGGAGGAGATCACCGAGGGCGTCCTCTACGGCGACCGCCAGCGCATCTGGGACCAGGCCGAGAACCGGCGCCACGCCCAGAAGGCGCTCCTCGAGCTGCTCGTTTCGGGAGCCACGTCGTCGGGGTAGGGCAGCCGCCGCGATGTCGCAGCCCAAGCGCAAGCGATCGCTGAACCCGCTGGTCATCACGCGCGAGCGGATCGAGGAGGTGCTCGACGATGCGGTGGCGCGGGGGCGGATGACGCGCGACGACGCCACCGAGCTGTTCGCCGAGCTCGTGCGCCGCGGCCGTGGCGGGATCGTCGGCACCGCGCGCCGCGCGACGGGGATCGGGCCGGCGTTCCCGATCTCCGGCTACGAGGACCTCACCGCGGCCGAGGTGGCGGAGCGGCTCGACGGGCTGAACCCCGCCGAGCTCCGCCAGGTGCGCGACCACGAGCGCCGCAACGCGAACCGCAAGACCGTGCTGAGCGCGGTCGAGCGCAAGCTCCCGTGACGCTGTCATCCTGGGACGGGTGACCTCGACCGCCTCCCGGGCCCGGCCGTCGCGCGGCGACGTGCTGGAGCTCACGATCGACTCGCTCGCCCACGGCGGGAACGGCGTGGCGCGCCACGAGGGCTACGTCGTGTTCGTGGCCGGCGCCGTGCCGGGCGACCGCGTACGCGCCGTGGTCGGCAAGGCCAAGCGCGCGTACGCCGAGGCGCGCACGGTCGAGGTGCTCGAGCCGTCGCCCGACCGCATCCCGCCTGTCGCCCACCACCCGGGCGCGCCGTGGCAGGTGCTGCCCTACGAGCGCCAGCTCGAGGTCAAGGCGTCGCAGGTGCGCGAAGCGCTCGAGCGGATCGGGAAGCTGGAGGACTTCGAGCTCGAGCCGATCGTGCCCGCCGTCGAGCCGTGGCGCTACCGCAACAAGCTCGAGTACTCGTTCGGCACCGGGCCGGCCGGCGAGCTCGTGTGCGGCTTCCACGCGCCCGGCCGCTGGGACGAGATCGTGCCGATGGACGACTGCCTGCTCGCCTCCGAGGCCTCCAACGCGCTGCGCGAGCAGGTGCTCGCCTGGGCGCGCGCGCAGGGCCTGAGCGCGTGGGACCGGCGCGAGCAGCGCGGCCTCCTGCGCAACCTCGTCATCCGCGAGGGTCGCCGCACCGGCGAGCTGCAGGTGCGGCTCGTCACCTCGCCCGGCAGCATCGACACCGACTCGCTGATCGACGCGGTGCGCTGCGACGGACTGTTCTGGACCCGCCAGGAGCAGCTCGGCGAGACGACCGCGGGCGGCGAGACCATGTTGCTGAGCGGCACTCCGCAGTTGCGCGAGCAGCTCCGCGGGCTCGAGTTCCTGGTCAGCCCCGAGGCGTTCTTCCAGACCAACACGGAGATGGCCGAGCGGCTCTACGAGGTCGCCGCCGAGCTGGCGCAGCTGCGCGGCCACGAGCGCGTCTTCGACCTCTACTGCGGCATCGGCACGATCGGCCTCACCCTGGCGGCGCGCGCCCGCGAGGTGATCGGCGTCGAGATCGTCGAGCCGGCCGTCGCCGACGCGATCGCGAACGCGCGCGTCAACGACGTGCTCAACGCCCGCTTCTTCGCGGGCGACATCCGGCTGGCGATGCGCGACCTGGTCGAGCAGGAGGGCCGCCCTGACGTGGTGGTCGTCGACCCGCCGCGCGCCGGTCTCTCGGCCAAGGTCGTGCGCCGGATCCTCGAGACCCAGCCGTCGCGGATCGTCTACGTCTCCTGCAACCCGACCACGCTGGCGCCCAACGCCGCCCAGATGGTCGAAGCCGGCTACCGGCTCGAGCGTGTCCGCCCCGTGGACATGTTCCCGCAGACGCCGCACATCGAGTGCGTGGCGCTGCTCGAGCGGGCGTAGCCCTCAGCCTTCCCGGGCACCAGGGGTCGCATGACCCGGTCGCTGCTCGCCCTCCCCTTCCTCGTCGCCGCCCTCGTCGCCGGAGGGTGCGGCGGATCCGAGGAGGCCGCGGTCGAGGACAACCCGCTCGCCGCCCTCGACGCCGCCGCCAAGCGCACCGACGACGTCGAGTCGCTGCGCCAGACGATCACGATGAAGTCCGACCTCGACGGCGAGAAGCTGTCGATGGAGGGCGAGGGGTCGTTCACGGCCGACTCGCAGGACGGCGTGATGAAGGCCTCGATGGTGGCCGACGGCGACCAGCTCGACTTCGAGCTCGTCAGCGTCGACGGCACGATCTACATGAAGAGCGACGACCTGCCGCTGCCCGCGGGCAAGGAGTGGTTCAAGACCCCCGACGCGCCGACGAGCTCGATGCAGCCGGCCGAGTTCGTGCAGTTCCTGCGCGAGTCCGAGGGCGTCGAGAACGTGGGCACCGAGGAGATCCGCGGGCGGGAGACCACGCACTTCCGCGGTCCGCTCGATCTCATGAAGCTCGCCGAGGCGTCCGACAACGACGTGCTCGAGCAGCTCAAGCAGAGCCCCGAGGCGAAGGAGCTCGACATCTTCGTCGACGTGTGGGTGATGGAGAACGACCTCCCCGCCCGCATCGCCATGAAGATCAGCGCGCCGGAGCAGACCACGGGCGCGATGACGATGAGCACCGACATCCTCGAGTACGACGTCCCGGTCGACGCCGAGGCGCCGCCGAAGGACAAGGTCGCCGAGAACCTCGACGCCGGCGACGGCGCCTAGGCGGCGCGGGCGAGCGGGGTCGGCCCGTCGTCCGCGAACGCGGCGAGCGCGCGGGCGACCGCCTCGTACGCGCCCTGGCTCACGGCCATGCCGCAGTGGGAGGCGCGGATCTCGACCAGCTCGTCGGCGGCGCCGTCGATGCAGGCGCGCCAGTCGACGATCCCGTCGCTGCGCGAGTAGACGCAGACGTACCTGACGCCCGCCGGGAAGCGGTCGGCGAGATCGGTGCGGAAGGGCGCGCAGCACGCGCCGCGCAGGCAGCTCATACGGAACAGCCCGGGGACGCGGCCGGTGCCGAGCGCGCCGACCACGCCGACCTGGAGCAGCACGAGCGGGTGCACGCGCAGCATTCCGATCGTCGGGGCGCCGAGCGTCACGATCCCGGACACGAGCTCGGGCCGGCGGGCAGCGACCACGCGGGCCAGCACGCCGCCGCGGCTCTGGCCGACGATCGCCACCGGTCCGCCGGTGCGCGCGTGCAGCGCCTCGAGCCGCTCCTCGATCCGCCGGCAGGCGTCCTCCGAGCATCCGACGTTGGCGCGGATGCCGGCCCGCGTCGTCCAGTAGCCGTTGGCCCGCAGCCACTTCGCCATCGTCGCCAGCGTGCCGTCGCCGGCCAGGAACCCGGGGACGAGGACCACGCCGCGCCCCTCGCCCGGCTCGACGCCCTCGCCGCGCCAGACCGGGCTGCGCAGCAGCTGGGCGGCCTCGAAGGCGACGCGCGACTCGCGCCACAGCGGCGGGAGGTGAGGGATCACGCCCATTTGCAGCCATTACCCCATCACCTGGACCGGCAGTACAACCGCTGGATGGGGAGGCTTGGCCCTTCGGTAGCATCGCGCGGCGATGCGGGCAGCAACCATCCGCGACGGCGAGATCGCCGTCGAAGAGCATCCCGACCCCCGTCCGCAGACCGGCGAGCTGCTCGTCCGCGTGCGCGCGGCAGGGCTCAACGGGGCCGACATGATGCAGCTGGCGGGCCGCTACCCGGCGCCGCCGGGCGCGCCGAAGGACATCCCGGGCCTGGAGTTCGCGGGCGAGGTGCTCGAGACCGGCGACGCCGTCGAGCGCTTCGAGCCGGGCGACCGCGTGATGTCGATCGTCGGCGGCGGCGGCCAGGCCGAGCAGGTGGTGGTCAACGAGCGGCTCGCGATGCCGGTGCCCGACGAGCTGGACTGGATCGCCGCCGGCGGCGTCCCCGAGGTCTTCTTCACCGCCCACGACGCGCTGTTCACCCAGGCCGGCCTGAGCGTCGGCGAGCGGCTGCTCGTGCACGGCGCGGCCGGCGGGGTCGGCATGGCCGCCGTGCAGCTCGCCACCATGGCCGGCGCGCGCGTGACCGCCACCGTGCGCGACGAGCACTGCCGCGAGCAGGTCGCCGCGCTCGGCGTCAACGCCATCGAACCCGAGGGCTTCGCGGAGGCCGGCCCCTTCGACGTCATCCTCGAGCTCGTCGGCGCCCCGAACTGGCCCGCGAACCTCGACGCCCTCGCGCTGCGGGGCCGGATCATGGTCATCGGCGTCGGCGCCGGGGCGAACATCGAGCTCGACCTGCGCAAGCTGATGTTCAAGCGGGCGCGGATCCTGGCCTCGACCATGCGCGCCCGCCCGCTGGAGGAGAAGGCGATCGCCACGCGCCTCGTGGAGCGGGCGGTCCTGCCCGGGTTCGTCTCCGGCGACCTCTCGGTGCCGGTCGCGGCGACCTTCCCGCTCGACGAGGTCGCCGCCGCCTACGACCGCTTCAAGGCCGGCGGCAAGCTCGGCAAGGTCGTCCTCGAGATCTAGTCACTCCTCGGCCAGCAGGGGCACGGCCGGCATCCGCCGCAGCCATGCGGCCGGCACGAGCGCGGCGAGCGCTGCCAGCGCGGTCCCGGCCACCGCCGCGCCCGCCGTGGTGAGTAGCAGCCCGGCCGGGAGGGCGCCGGCGAACAGCGCGGCGCCGGCCAGCCCGGCGGCGGCGCCCGCCACCGCGCCGAGCGCGCCGATCCACGCGCCCTCGTACGCCACGAGCCGTCCGAGCGTCCGGTCGTCCCAGCCGGTGGCGGCCAGGGTGGCCAGCTCGGCGGCGCGCTCGCGCACGCCGATGAACAGCACGTCGGCGACCGCCGCGGCGCCGAGCAGCACGGTGGCCGCGACCGCCACGTAGTCGGTCGAGCGCACCTCCACGGCCACCGCGTCGCCGAGCAGCGTGCCCACGAGCACGTCGTGGAAGGCGATCGTGGCCGCCAGCAGCAGCGTGAGGCCGCACACGCCGATGGCCAGGCTGAGCGCGCCGAGCGCCGTGCGGCCGGGCGTGCGCAGCAGGTTGAGCGGCGCCAGCGCGGCGACGCTGCGCGGTCGCCAGGCGCGGCGCGCCTCCAGCACCGCCGGGCGGACGGCGGCGGCCGGGTCGGCGCGGGCGGCGCGGGCGGCCGGGACCAGCCCGGCGAGCAGCGCGAGGCCGACGGCGGCGGGCACGGCCAGTGCGGCCCTGCCGACCGACGCGTCGACGCCGACTAGCGCCGCGAGCGGCAGCGCGACGAGGCCGCCGAGCACGCCCGCCGCCAGCCCGACGGCGCCGACCTCGACGAGGACGACCCCGAACAGCCGCCACGCCGACCAGCCGAGCGCGGAGAGGACACCGAGCTCGCGGCGGCGGGCGCGGACCGCCGCGCTCGCGGCGTTGGCGACGAACAGCGCGCAGACGACGAGGATGAGCACGAAGAGCAGCACGCTCTTGCGGTCGACCGCGGTGAGCACGCGGGCGGCCACGCCCTTGCGGACCCACAGCTCGGACAGCGCCAGCGGCGGCCGCCCGAAGCGCCCGGCGGCCAGGTCGAGCGGGGTCGGTGCCCCCGACGCGCCGGCCGTGATGTCGACGTCGAGCCCGGTGGCGGCCGCGATCCGCTCCGCCGCCTGGCGGATCCGCTCGCGGCTCAGCGCGTCGATCCCGGTCACGCCCGCCACGCGCACGCGCACGGCCGAGATCGCCGAGCGCCAGTCGAGCTCCGGGTAGGTCGGCGGCCCGAACGCGCGCGCGCCGGCCATCGTGGTGAGGAGGGCGGGCGGCTGGGCCAGGTAGCCGCCGAGGTTGCCGTTGGGCAGCAGCGGCCGGTCGCCGAGCTGCGCCTTCGTCGCGTCGTCGCGCGCCCTGAGCTGCGCCGGCTGGAGGGTTGCGAACGCGCCCTCGGCCAGGACCCCGGGGTCGAACTCGCCGACCGCCTGGACGAGCGGGATGTAGGCCTTCGGCATCGTCAGCGCGTCGGCATACGCGGCGGTGCGCGTGATCCGGCGGAAGCGCGTGTCGCGGGCCGTCGGCGGGGCGTACGCCCACGAGAGGTTCCCGCCGGCGTTGTTCTGCCACACGGTGTCGTCGACCGGCTCGCGCCCGGCGGGCTCACCGATCCGCCACAGCGTGGGCATGTCCTGGACCTCGTAGTCCCGCCCACGCAGCTGGCGCAGCAGCGTGCGATAGGCGGTCTCCACGGACACTCGCGCGCGCTGCACGACGGGGCCGTGCGGGAGCCGGATCAGGTACCGCGTGGCCGCGAAGTAGTCGCCGCCGTCGGTCATCGGGAACGGGCGCGCCCAGCGCGCGGCGGCGCGGTCGCCGAGCCGCTCGACGGCGATCTCGGCGGTCTCGTCGATGAACGTCCGGCTCGCGGCGAGCACCGGCAGGAAGCGCCGGCGGTCGCGCACGTGGGCGCGGTCGCGCGGCGTCAGGTAGCGGCCGTCGACGATCGCGCGGTCGAGGCCGGTAAGCCGCGCCTCGGCCACCGGGTCGACGGCGGTGAGCAGCAGCGGGAACGCCCACCGCACCACCACGTGCGGCCGCGTGCGGCGCAGCGGCGGGAACTGCCACTGGCCCATCCCGCGGCGCGAGAAGCAGCCGAACTGCGAGCGGTAGATCGTCTCGAACGGGCCGTCGAGCACCGCCTGGGCGTTGTTGCCGGACCCGAGGTCGTTGCACACCGGCGCGGGCCGCCGCCCGCCGGGGACGTCCTCGCGCAGGGCGAAGCGGCGGTAGACGTTGCGGTCGGTCGTCAACCCGCGCGGGTTGTCGTAGTACGGCGGCCTCCGCAGCCGGTTGGGGGTCACGTACGCGTACTGCGCGGCGTCGGGCACGCGGGTCAGGCCGCGGTCGGACACCCACGTCACGCGTGCGCGCAGCAGCGTCCGGCCACTGCCGCTCGCGGCGTCCGTGACGCCGACCCGCACCTTCGCGGTCGGCAGCAGGTAGCCGAGGTTGGCGATCGGCGCGGCGACCTCGACCCCCGGGAGCCGCTCGATCCGCCGCCACTGAGCGACGGTGATGCCACCGCTGATGGCCGAGAGGAAGTTCGGGCGCACCTGGCCCGAGCGGCGCTCGGCGGCGGTCCGCGAGCCGCGCGGCCTCACGAGCACGTCGTAGCTGCCGCGGAAGCTCTCCGCCACCGTCCCGCGCGCCTCGAGCCGCTGCGTGCGCGAGGTCGCCGTGAGCACGGTGAACGCCGTCGTGGCCACGAGGATGCCGGCCAGGAGCGCAAGCGTGCGGCTGCGGCGATGCAGCAGCTCGCCCCACGCCACCCGCAGCATCAGCCCGCGCGGCCGAGGCGCCGCTGCGTGGCGCCGACGTCGGCTGCCGCCCGGACGTCCGTGTCATCGGCGATGCGGCCGTCGAGCAGCCGGACGACGCGCTCGCAGCGGGCGGCGACCTGGTGGTCATGCGTCGCGACGACGATCGTCATCGCGTACTCGGCGCGCAACGCGAGCAGGAGATCGACGATCCCGGCGCCCGTGCGCGAGTCGAGGTTGCCGGTCGGCTCGTCGGCGAGCAGCACGGCGGGCCGGTTGATCAGCGCGCGGGCGATCGCGACGCGCTGCTGCTGGCCGCCGGAGAGGCGCGCGGGGAGCGACGTCTCGCGGTCCGCGAGCCCGACGGCGGCGAGCAGCTCGCGCGCCCGGGCCTCCTTGTCGAAGGCCACCCGGTAGGGCAGGACGGGCGCCAGCACGTTGTCGAGCACGGTCAGCGCCGGCAGCAGGTTGAAGCGCTGGAACACGAAGCCGACGTGTCGCCGGTGGGCCGCGAGCTCGCCGCGCGAGAGCGAGCCGAGCTCGCGCCCGGAGACCGTGACGGCGCCCTCGTCCGGGCGCTCGAGCGCGCCGATCACGTGCAGGAGCGTCGACTTGCCGGAGCCCGACGGGCCGGAGAGGGCGACGCTCGCGCCGGCGGGGATGGCGAGGCTCACGTCCGCGAGCGCGGTGATGCTCTCGAAGCGCTTGCCCACTCCCTGCAGCGCGATGGCGCCTTGACCGGTGACCATATACCTAGGAACAATGCATAGTGCTTCCGGGACCGTCAAGCGCCCATGCCCCTCCACCACGCGCTCCTCTCCCTCCTCGCCGACGGCGAGAGCTACGGCTACGAGCTCAAGGCCGCCTTCGAGCGCGCCGTCGGGCCGCAGTGGGGCGCACTCAACATCGGGCACCTCTACCAGGTGCTCGACCGGCTCAAGCGCGACCGGCTCGTCGCGGTCGTGCGCTCGGAGCCGCAGCCGCGCCGGCCCGACCGCCTGATCTACGCGATCACGCCGGCCGGCCGCGAGGAGCTGCTGCGCTGGCTCGCCACGCCGTCGCCGCCGGCCACCGGCTATCGCGACGACCTCTACCTCAAGCTCGTGGCGGCCGCACGCGCCGGCACGCTGCCGGCGGTCGTCCGGAGCGAGCGCGAGGTGCTCCTCGGCGAGCTGCACGCGCTGCGGGCGCAGCCCGCGGGCGAGGCGGTCTCGGCGCTGCTGATCGAGGGCGCCGCGCTCCAGGTCGAGGCGCGCCTGCGGCTGCTCGAGCTGGCCGAGCAGGACGCGGCGCGGCTAGCCGGCGAGGTGGCGCAGCTTGTCCGGGTTGACGACGCCGCGGATCGCGTGGATCGCGCCGTCTGAGACCTCGAAGGCCCAGACCGCGACGAGGCGGCCGTCCTCGTAGGCGACGATGCCCGGCTCGCCGTTGACCTCGGCCGGCTCGATCCGCGCGCCGCGCCGCCGGCCGACACGGGCGAAGCCGGACAGCATCCGGGCCACCGCCTCGGCGCCCTGCACGATCCGGCCGACGGCGGGCGCCTTCCCGCCGCCGTCGCCGTAGAACTCGGCGTCGGCCGCGAGCAGCTCCACCAGCGGCTCGGTCTCGCCCTCCTGCAGCGCCGCCACGAAGCGCCGCGTCAGCTCCTCACGCTGCTCGCGCGAGGGCTCGAAGCGCGGTTGGCCGGCCTCGACGTGCTTGCGCGCCCGCGCCGCGAGCTGGCGGCAGTTGGCCTCGCTCTTGCCCACGATCTCGGCGATCTCGTCGTAGCCGTAGTCGAACGCCTCGCGCAGCACGAAGACCGCGCGCTCGACCGGGGTCAGGCTCTCGAGCAGCACGAGCACCGCCATCGACAGCGTCTCGGCGCGGACGGCCGCGTCGGGCGCCGGGTCGGCGAGGACCGGCTCGGGCAGCCAGGTGCCCGTGTACTGCTCGCGCCGCACGCGGGCCGAGCGCAGGTGGTCGATCGCCAGCCGTGTGACGACGGTGGTCAGCCACGCCTTCGGCGCCTCGACGTCGCCGGCCTGGTGGAGGCGCACGAACGCCTCCTGCACGAGGTCCTCGGCCTCGCTGAAGCTGCCGACCATGCGGTAGGCGATCGACAGCATCAGAGGTCGCAGCTCCTGGCTTGTCACAGCCGCCGACGCTGTCTCGTCTGTCACTGCATGAACAGCCTACGCATCTTCATCGCCGGCGCCTCGGGCACGCTCGGGCGCCGTCTGGTCCCGCAGCTCGTGGCCCGCGGGCACCAGGTCACCGGCACCACCCGCTCGCACTCCGACGTCCTGCGCTCGCTCGGCGCGGAACCGGTCGTCGTCGACCCGCTCGACCGCGCGGCGCTGACCGCCGCGGTCGTGGCCGCGAAGCCCGATGTCGTCGTGCACCAGCTCACCGCGCTGTCCGACGTCGCGAACATGCGCAACTTCGACAAGACGTTCGCGGTGACCAACCGGCTGCGCACCGAGGGCACCGACAACCTGCTGGCCGCGGCGCGGGCGGCCGGCGTCGAGCGGCTCGTGTGGCAGAGCTACGCCGGCTGGCCGTACGCGCGCCAGGGCGACGCGGTCAAGGCCGAGGACGCCCCGCTCGACCCGACGCCGCCGGACGACGCTCGCGAGTCGCTCGACGCCATCAAGCACCTCGAGGCGGTCGTGACCGAGGCGGGCGGCACCGTCCTGCGCTACGGCGGGTTCTACGGGCCCGGGACGTCGATCGCCGAGGACGGCGAGCACGCCACGCTCCTGCGCAAGCGGAAGTTCCCGGTCGGCGGGAACGGGGCCGGCGTCTGGTCGCTCGTGCACATCGACGACGCGGCAGCCGCCACGGTGGCCGCGATCGAGCGCGGCACGCCGGGGATCTTCAACGTGGTCGACGACGCACCGGCGCCCGCCTCGGAGCTGATCCCCGGACTGGCCGCCGCGTTGGGCGCGCCGCCGCCGCGGCACGTCCCCGGCTGGCTCGTCCGGCTCGCGGCCGGCGCGCAGGCGCTGTCGATGATGACCCGCACGCGCGGCGCGTCGAACGCCAAGGCCAAGCGCGAGCTGGGCTGGCTGCCGCAGCACACGTGGAAGGACGTCGGCTCGTCGGGCGCCGCCCCGCGAAACTCGTTGGGCGCCGCCTAATACGGCGGGAAGTCGGCGTACCAGTCGCCGAGCACGCGGAACGCCTTCCAGAACTCCCGCTTGCTCTGCTCCTCGTCGAGCGCCTCGTCGATGCTCGGCGTGTACAGCGCCTCGATCGACGGGGTCAGGCTCTGGATCTCCCCCGGCGTCGCGAGCACCTCGCGCGCCAGGGGGAGCTGGAGCTCGTTGAGCACCTCGAGCGCCTCCGGCCCCATGACGACGACGAGCTTCGGCTGCACGATGGCGAGCTCCTCGACCAGCCGCGCCACGCATTCGGGCGCCGCCAGCGCGGTGTCGGTCACCGGGCACTTGACGCAGAGCGTGCCGTAGACCGCGAGCGGGTCGATGTCGAGCCGCTTGAGCGACTTCATCAGCGCCGTGCCGGCGCGCCCGTAGAAGGCGACGCCCTCTTCGATCTCCGCGTGCGTCGGGTGGTGCTTGAGCAGGAAGACGTCGGCCTGCGGATGGCCGGAGCCGAGCACGGGCATCAGGCTCCCGCGCGGACAGCGGTCGCAGGCCTGCAGGTCTCGGGTGAAGTGGTTGAGCTCGCGGATGGCGCGCTCGAGGTACTTCTCGCGGATCTCGTCGTCGGTGGCGGGCATCCCGCCGACCGAGTTAGGCGCCCCGGGCTGTTCTCCTTGCCCCTGCATCGGTCATTGCGCGTCGCGGCCCGCGACGGCACGCCGCACGCGCCGGCGCCGGCTCGCCCGCCGCGCGGCCGGCGGCGTCGCGCGCGTCTCGAGGAACTTGAGCGCCTGCACCTGCGCGTAGCGCAAGGAGGACGGGCGCCCGAGGATGTCGGCGTCGCGCAGCGACTCGAGGAACTCCTCCGGCCCGTCGAAGTCGCGCATGCGGATGCGGACCGAGCCGAGGCCCTGCGCCACGTGGGCGTCGCTGCCCGCCCCGCCGGGGATGCGGTACTTGCCCGCGAAGCGGACCGCCTCCTCGTTCCAGGCGGCGATCGCGATCCGCGGGTTGAAGATCTCGATCGCGTCCACCTGGTCGACGACGGCGAGCAGGTGCTCGTAGTCGGGCACGCTGTGGAGGCGGTCGAACGGATGCGGCACGTACACGAGCCCGCCCTGGCGCCGGATCTCGGCGATCGTCTCCTCGAGGCTCATGCCGCGCGGGATCTTCTCCTCGATGAAGAGGCCGATCACCTCGCCCTGGTCCTTGGTCTTGACCTCCTCGCCGACGATCACCTTGACGCCGAACTCGGCCGCCTTCTCGCGGGCCGCGTGGGCGCCGGAGATCTCGTTGTGATCGGTCACCGCGATCGCCCCCAGCCCGCGCTCGCGTGCGGTGGCCAGCAGCACCTCGACCGGAGTGACGCAGTCGTTGGAGTGGTCGGTGTGCATGTGGATGTCGACGTCGATCAGCGCGCGCCTGGCGAGCCGGGCGCGGACCTCGGGCCGAAGCGGCTCGACCGGCCGGCGCAGCGCCGCGAGCTCGGCGTAGATCGCCTCGGCGTCGTCGGCCACGCGGGCCCACGAGAGATCCGAGCGCGGCTCGCGGAGCCCGCCGACGAGCTCCGGCTCGCGCGCCAGCCGCTCGAGCTGGCCGGCGAGCACGTCGACGTCGCCCGGCTCGAACAGCAGGCCGAGCTCGCCCTCGCCGAGCACCTCCTCGTAGGCGGGCAGGCGCGCCGCGACGGGCACGGCGCCGGCGCCCAGGGCACGCACGAGCAGGCCGGGGGCGGGAGCCTGGCCGAGGCTGGCGGCGACCGCCACGTCGGCGTTGGCGAGCACCTCGTTCTCGCTCGTGTCGTCGGCCGAGCAGATCGTGAGCCGGTCGCGCAGGCGGCTGCGCAGGGCGCCGGTGGGCGCGGCGCCGGTCGGCGAGAAGACCGTCGCGCTCCAGTCGAGGTCCTCGGGCAGCCGTCGCAGCGCGCGTAGGAAGAGCCGGAGCGCCTGGCGCTCCTCCTGGGCGCAGAACGCGAACCGCAGCGCCCCGTCGTGGGCCGGGCGCTCGAGCCGCGCCGCCCCGGGCCGCAACAGCCGGTAGTTGGCGGGGAAGAAGCGCTCCATCAGCTCGCGCGTGGCGCCGAACGAGGCGGTGCGGGCGTCGAGCCGGCCGAAGAACAGCTCCACGAAGCGGCGCGCGACCTGGGTGCTGAGCACCCGCTCGGCCGGCGCGTGGAACGAGCCGACGTTGAGCGCCCGCGAGTGCCGCAGCGCGACCGAGGACGCGCTCGGCGCGAACGGCTCGTGGACGTGCACGAAGTCGAGCGGCGCGAGCGTGAGCACCTCCTCGATCGTGCGCGCGACGTCGACCGGCGGCGCCGGCAGCCCGCCGCGCCGCTGGAGCGGCAGCAGCTCGCCGACCCCGAGCACGCGGACGCCGCCCTCCGGGTCGAACAGCCGCTCGGGGTTGTCGCGCGCGGAGCGGATCAGCTTGCGCGACTCGCGCACGAGCGCCGGCGACCGCGACGGGGCGAGCACGAGCATCCGGTGCCCGCGCCCGGCGAGCTCGCCCGCCAGCTCGCCGACGAACGCGTTGACCTCGTGCTCGTCCTCCCACGGATGAGGAGTGACTTGGGCGATCGCGAACCGCTCAGGCACTTCGGCGGAGCTTAGTGGGCGGGCGGTTCAAGAACTCGTCGCGGGTCGTGGCGAACGAATCCCGGCATGGAGGGGGCGGGTCGGAGGCGGTGGTGGTTCACGAACTTCGGCATTGAGGGAGGCGGGCCGGAGGCGGCGGTTCACGAACTTCGGCATTGAGGGAGGCGGGGTCGGCTGGTCTCGACGCGCGATTCCGCGAAGCGGAAGATTCAAGGGCCGATTCGAGTTGGGGTGCGGACTGGGGTCGTTTATGGGTCGTATAGCGACACTTTCCCGACCCACGCTTTTCCGGAGTGACCCGTCGGCGCAACCAGCTTCCACGATGCGCAACAGCCCCTCCCCGGCCACTCCCTCAATGCCGCAGTTCAAGGGCCGGCAACCCGCCCGCAGTTCAAGAGCCGGCGACCCGCCCGCGGTTCAAAGCCGGCGACCCGCCGCAGAGACGGGCCGCCGGAACGAACCGCGATCAGTCGACGACCGCCGACTTCTCGTCGGCCGCCTTCTCCGCCGCCGCGCGCGCTGCCTCGGCCGCAGCCCGCGTGCGGGAGTGGACCGAGATGAACTCCTCGGTCGCCTCGCGCGCGAGGTGGTCGGGGCGCTGCGTGTAGGGCGACTTCATGAGGTACGACGACGGGCCGTCGAGCTGCCCGCCGATCCCGTGGTTGAGCCCGAGCTTGCAGCAGCGGACGGCGTCGATGACGATGCCGGCCGAGTTCGGCGAGTCCCAGACCTCGAGCTTGAGCTCGGCGGTCAGCGGCACGTCGCCGAACGCCTGGCCCTCGAGCCGGATGTGGGCCCACTTGCGGTCGGTGAGCCACGGCACGTAGTCCGACGGCCCGACGTGCACGTCCTCGGCCGCCAGCTCGTCCTCGAGGATCGAGGTCACGGCGTTGGTCTTGGAGATCTTCTTGGACTCCAGCCGCTCGCGCTCGAGCATGTTGTAGAAGTCCATGTTCCCGCCGACGTTGAGCTGCGACGTGCGCTGCAGCTTCACGCCGCGGTCGCCGAACAGGCGCGCCAGCGTGCGGTGGACGATCGTGGCGCCGACCTGCGACTTGATGTCGTCGCCGATGATCGGCAGGCCGGCCTTCACGAAGCGCCGGTTCCAGTAGTCCTCGCGGGCGATGAAGACCGGGATGCAGTTCACCATCGCGCAGCCGGCCTCGAGGATCTGCTCGACGTACCACTTGGTCGCCTGCTCGCTCCCCACGGGCAGGTACGAGACGACGACGTCGGTCTGCGTGTCCTTGAGCACCTGGGCGATGTCGACCGTCGAGCCCTCGGCCTTGGTGATCTTCTGCTGCAGGTACTTGCCGAGCCCGTCATGGGTCATGCCGCGCTGCACCGGCACGTCCATGAAGGGGATGTCCTCCTTCACGAACTTGATCGTGTTGTTCTGGCCGGCCCAGATGGCCTCCGAGAGGTCCTTGCCGACCTTCTCGGAGTCGATGTCGAACGCTGCCGAGAACTCGATGTCGCGGACGTGATAGCCGCCGAGGTCGACGTGCATGAGGCCGGGCACGCGCTCGGACGGATCGGCGTCGCGGTAGTACTGCACCCCCTGCACGAAGGCGCTGGCGCAGTTGCCCACGCCGATGATCGCCACGCGCACCTTCTCGTTCTGGTAGCGACTGCCGCCGTTGGTCGAAGGCTGGGGACGGATGTTCTCGGTCAAGTCTTCCTCCGGATCGATTCGGTACTTCCTTCAACCCCGGTTGACGCCCGGCGTTACAAATCCGTTGCCGCGGGCCGCGTCAGCTCGCCGCGCACGTGCCAGATCCGCTGGAAGACCGTGATGATCGACAGCCCGGCGAGCACGTAGACGGCGGGAGCGAGCAGGTCGAGGTCCGCGAACACCAGGCCCGCGGAGAGGATCACCACGCGCACCGTGCGGTCGGCGATCCCCACCTTGCACTCCACGCCCAGCGCCTCGGCGCGGGCACGAGTGTAGGAGACCATGAGCGAGGCGAGCACGGCCAGGACGACCGCGGCGACCGCGATCTCGTCGTCCTGGCGGGCGAAGTAGGCGCCGACGGCGGTCAGCACGACGCCCTCCTCGATCCGGTCGAGGGTGGAGTCCAGGAACGCGCCGAACGGGCTTCCCTTGCCGGACATCCGCGAGTAGCGCCCGTCGAGCGTGTCGCAGATCGAGCCCACGATGAACGCGATCCCGCCGACGATGAACCACTCCTCCCACACCAGCACGGCCGCGACAACACAGAGGAAGAAGCCGGTGAGCGAGATCGCGTTCGGCGTGAGGCGCGACTCGATCAGCCGGTTGCGCATCAGCGCCTGGTACTCGGCTCGCGTCGGGCGCGGCGGGCGCTCGACCGGTGGGGTCGTCATGGCGCCAAAGGATATGGCGTGCGGCTAGGCCTGCGCTCGCCGCAGCGGCTTGTCGCCGCGGAGCGCGCTGCGCGCGCAGAGCGCGAGGTGGTGGCGCATCCGCTGGTCGGCCAGCTCCTCGTCCTGCCGGCGGATCGCCTCGTAGACCGCGAGATGGCCCTGGAGCGAGATCGGCGGCCGGCCGCCCTCGCTGAGCGACGCCTCCGACGTGCGGTTGACGGCGTCGGCCAGCTCGTCGTAGAGCTGGCGCAGCAGCGGGTTGCGCGCGGCGTCGATGATCGAGCTGTGGAAGTGCCGGTCGGCGAGCACGCCCTCCCCACCCTCGGCGATCGACGCCTCCATCGCCTCGAGCGCGTCCGCCATCGCCGCGAGGTCGGCGTCGGTCCGGCGCCGCGCGGCCAGCCGCGCGGCCTGCGGCTCGATGCCCTCGCGGACCTCCCAGATCATCGGGTGGTCGGCGTCGCTGTGCAGCACCTCGAGCGCCAGGCTCGGGATCAGGTCGGCCGGCGAGCGCAGCAGGTAGATGCCGTCGCCGTGGCGGATCTCGACCATGCCGAGCACGCGCAGCGCGGTCAGCGCCTGCCGGACCGACGTACGGCTGACCCCGAGGCGCTCGGTGATCTCGCGCTCGGACATCAGCCGATCGCCCGGCTTGAGCTGCTGGACGTCGATGAACTCACGCAGCCGGTCGACGACCTCCTCGTACAGCGGGCTGCGACGGAGCGGACGCAGCGGATGCTCAGTCATGTGAACCAGACCATAACCGCCGCCGGCGCGCCGGCCCGCAGGCCGGCGCGCGGCGAAACGGTCGCCTACCGCGTCGTCGGGTACTCGATCCCGAGCTGTTCGAGGTAGGTGTCGTACTTCGACGGGTCGTAGTAGAACCGCCGCATCTCCGGCCGGAACCGCTCCATCTTCTCCTTGTTGAGATGGATGGCCGGCTCGTCGCCGCGGCGGATCAGCGGCCGGTACTTGGTGTCCTTCGTCTGGACGTCGCGGAAGTACGTCCACGCGTCGCGGACGAGCTGCGGGTTCTTGAACAGGTCGACGAGCGTCATCGCCTGCACCTTCGCCCCCGTCGTGCTGCCCTTGTGCGCGACCGGCGTCGCCATCGCGATCGCCCGCCACCAGCTGTGGCCGGGCGTCCCGCCGACGTTGGCCGGGTAGCGGAGCGTGATCGTCGGGACGTTCCACGAGATGTCGCCGATGTCGTCCGACCCGCCGCCCTTCTTGTACTGCTCGGGGATCGGGCCCTCGACGCCGTCGACCTCGGTCTTCAGGCCGGACTGCGCGGCGCCGTACTCGGCCTGGATCGCCTTCGCGAAGCGCTGGTCCTCCTCGCTCCACTCGGGCATCCCGACCTTCTCCATGTTCGCGGCCGCCGCCTCCGCAACCGGCTTGTTCATGTGCTGCGGCCACGCGGAGCCGAGGACCTGGATGCCGTCGACCTCCGTCTCGGTCATCCTCGCCGCCCCGTTGGCGACCTGGTTGGCCACGCGCCACAGGTCCTTGATGTGGTCGTAGTCCTGCTCGCGCAGGAAGTACCAGACCTTGGCGTGGTCGGGGACGACGTTCGGCTGCTCACCGCCCTCGGTGATGACGTAGTGCATGCGCTGGTTCACGCGCAGGTGCTCGCGCCGGTAGTTCATCCCCTGGTTCATCAGCTCGACCGCGTCGAGCGCGCTGCGGCCGTTCCACGGGTCGCCCGCGCCGTGCGCCGGCTTGCCCTGGAACGAGTACTCGAGCGAGATGAGCCCGTTTCCGGACGCGTCGCCCCACGACGTCGAGAGCTCCGTGTCGACGTGCGAGAACAGCGTCACGTCGACGTCCCTGAAGAAGCCCTCGCGCACGTAGTACGCCTTCGTGCCGAGCAGCTCCTCGGCGACGCCCGGCCAGATCTTCAGCGTGCCCTTGATGTTCTCGCGCTCCATCAGCTTCTTGACCGACAGCGCGGCGGCGATGTTGACCGCCTGGCCCGAGTTGTGACCCTCGCCGTGGCCCGGCGCGTCCGGGATGATCGGATCCCGGAAGGCGACGCCCGGCTTCTGCGACGACTTCGGGATCCCGTCGATGTCGGACCCGAGCGCGATCACCGGCTTGCCGGAGCCCCAGGTCGCCATCCAGGCGGTCGGGATGCCGGCGATCCCGGTCTGCACGTTGAACCCGTTCTCGCGCAGGATGTTGGTGATGTAGCGCGAGGTCTCGACCTCCTGGAACCCGAGCTCGCCGAAGCTGAAGATCGAGTCCACCATCTCCTGGACGAGGTTGGCGTCGACGCCGTCGGCCGCCTCCTGCTTGAGCGCGTCGAGCTCCGGGTCCTGCTGCGCCGCCGCCTCTTGCTGCTGCTGTTCCTCCTGCGCCGCCTCCGGTGCCGCGGCATCCTGCTCTTGCGCCGCGCCCTGGGCGACGACGGCGAGCAGCGCGGCCGCGACGAGCGCGAGCACGGCCGCATGCCATCGCCGCATGTGCAGCGATCCAAGCATCACTGCTACCTCCCTTTGTGTAGCTAAGGCGCTCGCACGAGCTAGCGAGTGCGAGCAAGCCGCATAGGTAGTGAACTTGGCTCGGCCGAGCCTCCCGCACCACGGTTGTACCTCATCAGTCGACACTTGTCCAACCAGTGGACGTGTGCCGACCGCACCGCGGGTGCTTGCCGCCGCTGCTCAGACCGGAGCCGTGCGCGCGTTCCAGGCCCAGACCTCGGGCCGCGCGCGGGCGAACAAGCCGTGGGCGCAGATCGCGGAGACGAGCGCGACGACGGCGCCGAGGAAGCCGTCGAGCCACCAGTGGTTGGCGGTGGCCACGACGACGAAGGTGACGACCGGCGCATAGGCCAGCCAGAGCGCCTGCGCCCAGCGGCGCCGCGCGATCCGCGCCATCGTGACGCCGAGCATGAGCGCGAAGGCGACGTGCATCGACGGGATCGCCGCGAACGGGTTGAACAGCAGGTCCGCCGACGCCGAGTCGGCCTTCACCCCCGTGAACGCCGCCACGGAGTCGGTGAAGCCCCACTCCGGCATGAACCGCGGCGGGGCGGTGGGCAGCGCCACGTAGCCGACGAGCGCGATGCCCATGGCCACCATGAACATGTTGCGGACGAAGTAGAAGCGCTCGTTGCGGCGCAGGTAGATCCAGGCCAGCGCGACGGTCGTGACCGCGAAGTGCGAGTTGAGGTACATCCAGCTCGAGAAGTCGATCACCAGCTCGTGGCGCTCGGCCCAGGCGTGCACGGCCGGCTCGAAGAAGAGCCCGAGCCCGCGCTCGACGTCGATCACGTGGCGCGCGTTCTCGAACGCGTCGGCCGCGCGGGTGTCGACCATCCCGCGAGCGATGCGGTAGAGCCAGTAGGCACCGCAGAAGAGCACGATCTGTCGCAGCAGGTCGAGCGGCCCGTGGGGGAGGAGCGAGCGCGCGCGGGCGAGCATGAACGCCGAATGTTAAATCGGCCGCCGGGCGACCGCAGGGCGGCTAACCCCCGGCCAGCGCCTCGCTGCAGTCCGGCCCGGCGCCCATCGGGAAGCCCGCGTGGACGCGCACGCGACTGCCGCCCACCGGGGTGACGCGGGTCCAGCCGCCGGGCGCCCGGCTCAGGCACGCGTCCTCCGAGCTCCACCAGCGCGTGTAGCGCTGGCGCACGACGGTCGGGCCGCCGGCCTCGACCTCGAAGCTGTTCGGATCGGCGGCCACCACGCGCGCGCCTCCCGACGCCGGCGGCGACGCGTCGCGCACCTCCCAGATCCTCCACCCCGGCGACTCGTGCACGAGCCGCAGGTACGGCGTGCCGCGTGCGAGCAGCTCCCCCTCGGCCTCGGCCGAGTAGTCGAGCGGCGCGTCCGCGAGCGCGACCCAGCGCACGCCCGCCTCGTGCAGCCAGCGGTGGTAGCGCTCGGGAGTCAGCGGTCGCCCGTCGTAGAACAGCGGGTTCGCCTTCTCGTCGAGCTGGCGCTCCCAGCCGCGGGCCAGCGGCACCGCGGTCGCGAGGTGCGCGGCCTCCCAGTGGTTGTGGGTGAACGCCACTTCGACGCGCTCGCCCGGCTCCACGACGCGGTCGAGGAACGCGCGCGGCGCGTCGTAGAACGAGGCCTGCGTCGACGGATCGCCCTGCGCCTCGCCCACCGCGCGCACGGCCGGCAGCCACTGGAGGTAGACGAGCGCCACGATCGCGGTCGCGAGCGCCGCCCGCGGCGCCGTGGCGCGCGGGGCGAGCACGAGCAGGGCGGGGCCCAGCAGCACCGGGAGCCGCAGCGCGTTCTGCCCGAACGGCGTGGGGATCACGAACGCGCCGACCAGTACGACCAAGTAGAGGAGGGCGCCGGCCCGCAGCGCCCGTCGCCCGGGCGCGAGCAGCGCGGCGCCGGCCGCCACGACGGCGAGCATCGGCCAGAACGCCGTGGCCACGAAGCGGTCGTCGCCGCCCTCGGGGAACAGCGTGGCCATCGTCGCGCCGCCGACCGCCACCGGAAGCGCGAGCACGGCCGCTCGCCCGATCTCGCCGCGCCCGCTGCCGGCGGCGCGCGCGGCCGCCGCGAGCGCCAGGAAGGCGCCGGCCACCGGGCTCGACAGCACGCAGGCCAGTGCGGCGACGCCGGCCGCCACCCGCCACCAGCGCCCGGCCTGCTCGGCGCACAGCCAGGCGCCGACCGCCAGCGCGATCCCGAGCGTGAACGGCATCCGCCCGATGACGACGTTGCTGAGCACGCCGGCGGCGAACAGCCAGGTCGCCGCGGCGGCGGCGCCGGGCGTCGGCGCGGCCGCGCGCGCGAGCGGCACGAACAGCGCCGTGGCCGCGATGGCGCCGAGCGCCCCGACCCAGGCGGGCCCCGGCCACGCCGCGAGCGGCGCGAACAGCATCGAGTAGCCGAGCACGTGGTGGCCGCCGTACCACTGCGCGTTCCAGACCGTCATGCCCTCGGTGTCGAACAGCCAGGCACGGAACGCGTGGGCGGCCATGTCCGCGGTCGCCGGCTGGATCGCGAGGTACGCGATCGCGGCCAGCGTGACGCCCACGACGGGGGCCAGGGGGTGGACCAGGGCACGCGGCGTGACGCGCGCGTCCGAGGCCCGGGGCTGCACGAGGGGAAGACCCACGACCCAGTGATGCTAAGGCGCTCGCAGGCGCTTGCGCCTGCGAGTCAGCCGCATGGTCCGTCGGGCGGTCTACTTCCTCGAGCCGAAGTCGGCGGTCACCACGCACGCGCGGTTGCCGCCCAGGTTGCCGGCGCGCTTGCCGATGCCGACCTTCCGGTACGCCGAGGACAGCAGGACGGCGCGATGGCCGGAGGAGTTCATCCACATGCGCACGACGCGGCGCGCCGACCCGCGGCCGCAGCCGCCCACCATGGCCAGGGTCTCGCCGACCGAGCGGTGGTTCGCGTAGCGCCGCACGCGCTGGTCGAACGGCCCGCCGTCGCGCGACTCATGCGCGAAGTAGTCGGCGTCGAGCATCTCCCACGAGTGGAAGTCGGCCGCCCGGGCCAGCCGGCGACTCGTGCGCAGGGCCGCGAGGCCGTGCTTCGCGCGTTGATGGTTGATCGCGCGCACGATCGCGCGCTCCCTCGAGTCGACCTTCGGCTTGGCGGCCGCGGTGGCGGTGAGCGGTGTGACCAAAAGCGCTGCCAGCAGGCAGCCGAAAGCAAGCGTCAGCGATGCGACCAGTCGCATGAGTTCCCCCAACGAGCCGGAACTCCCCCGAGTCCCGGGTCGACTGTTCTCCGAACCGATCCGTGCGGGTCTGGTACTGCAACCGAATCGCGGTCCGTCGCGGCGTGCGACCCTATCAGCGCGCGTCGGCAGCGCGACGGCTGCCCTTTAGTGAAATCCCCCGAACCGGGGACCTTTCGCTGTCAGGTCGCTGACATCAAAGGAGGAAATCGGCCGTCCGCTCAATGAGCTCCGGCCGCTCGAGCCACGGCCAGTGGCTCGCGCCGGGCACGATCTCGACCTCCGCCGGACCCGCCACGGAGGCCGCAAAACGACGTGCCCAGGCGGGATCGAGGTAGCGGTCGCGCTCACCCCATAGCACGAGGGTCGGCGCCAAAACCGCGTCCAGCGCGACCAGGTTGACATTCGCTGACCGGTAGAGCTTCAGGACGGCTCGCTGCGTGCCGTGGTCGAAATGCTGCAAGACGTCTTGCACGTGATCAGGCCGCAGGCCCCCGACACGGCGCAGCAGCGTGCGGCCCGTGAACCCCATGCCGAGCTCGCCGACCACCGGCGTCCGCCACGCCCGCGCGATCCAGTGCCAGCGGTGGCCGGGGAGCATCGGAACGACGTCGAACGCGGCGAGCCGCTCGATCCGCGGGCCGAGCGTGAGCGCCACGGCCCCCCAGTCGTGGATCGCGAGCCGCACGCGGTCGAGCTCGAGGTGGTCGAGGAAGGCGGGCAGGAAGCGGGCGTAGCCGTCGAGCGAGTACGGCCACGAGGCGGGCTTGCCGGACTCGCCGAAGCCCGGGAGGTCGACCGCGATCCCGCCCGTGCGCTCCAGGAACGGCGTCCACATCACGGCCGAGTCCGGCACCCCGTGGACGTAGAGAACCGGCGTGTCCTGGGCGGGCGGGCCGGTCTCCTCGAGCCAGCTCACGAGCGTCCCGTCGACGGTTGCGGACTGCCGCTGCACTTTCCCAACTCTTTCCCATCGCGTTCCTTGGCGCTTCCCGGTGCCGCCGTAGCTTCGGCGAGGTCACCAACGCAAGGAGGTCAGACATGAGCGTGTTCTCCGCCATCCAGCCGGCGGCCCGCTCGAGCTCGAGCCGCACCCGGACCCGTACGCGCACCCGCGGCGGGACCAGCACCCGCACCCGCACGCGCACCGGCCGCCGTGGCGGTCGCCGCCGGCGCGGGCGCCGGGGCCGTCGGGGCCGCGGGTAGCCGATGCGCCGCGCCGACCTCGTGGGCCACGCGCCGGCGCTGCCGGCCCGCGAGGTCGTGCGGCGTTTCTGGCCCGACGCCCGCCCCTACCGCCGCTGGCTGCCCCTGGCGATGCTGCTGCTCGTCGCCGGCGTCGCCGTCGAGACCGCCGAGATCTACCTCTTCAAGCTCGTCGTCGACGACGTCCTCGTCCCCGGCGAGCTCGGGCCGCTGGTGTGGATCGGCGCCGCGTGCGTGGGCCTGCTCCTGCTCGGCGGGGCGATCGCGCTCGCCGACGACCTGCTCAACACGTGGCTCGGCGAGCGCTTCCTCCTGCGGATGCGCACGCGCGTGTTCGGCCACCTGCTCACGCTCACCCCGGACGCGCTCGACAGGCGCCGCCTCGGCGACGTCCTGACCCGCCTCGGCGGCGACGTCGCCGCGATCGAGAGCTTCGTGCTCTCCGGCGTGGCGAGCGCGCTGGCCGCCGTGCTGCAGATCGGCTTCTTCGTCGGCGCGCTCTTCTACCTGCAGTGGGACCTCGCGCTCGTGTCGCTCGTCGTGGCGCCGCTGTTCTTCGTCGTCGCCCGCCGCTTCAGCGGCCTGATCAAGCGCGCCTCGCGCGAGAAGCGCCGCCGCTCGGGCTCGCTCGGCGCGGTCGCCGAGGAGACGCTCGGCAACGTGGCGCTCGTCCAGGCCTCCGGCCGCGAGGGCACCGAGCTCGACCGCTACCGCCGCGAGGGCGAGGGCGTGATCGCCGCCGAGCTGTCCTCGGTCCGCATCCGCGGCGTCTTCTCGCCGATCGTCGACCTGATCGAGCTGGCCGGGATCCTGCTCGTCGTCTACCTCGGCACCCGCGCGATCGCCGGCGGCGGCCTCACGCTCGGCGGCATGCTCGTCTTCATCGCCTACCTGACGCGGCTCTACGGCCCGGTGCGCGACCTCAGCTCGCTGTCCAACACCGTCTTCAGGGCGCTGGCCGGGGCGGAGCGCGTGATCGAGCTGCTCGACGAGCGCCCGAAGGTCGTCGACGGGCCGACGCGGCTCGAGCACGTCCGCGGCGCCGTCGAGCTCGACGAGGTCTGGTTCCGCTACACCGAAGCGACTTCGTCGTCGGGTGCGGGCGGCGAGGACTACGCGCTGCGGGGCGTGTCGCTCAAGGCCGCGCCGGGCGAGCGGATCGCGTTGGTCGGCGCGTCCGGCGCGGGCAAGTCGACGATCGCGCGGATGCTGCTGCGCTGGGGCGACCCGGAGGCCGGCGCCGTGCGGCTCGACGGCCACGACCTGCGCGAGCTCGAGCTCGCCTCGCTGCGCCGCCACGTCGCGCTGCTGCTGCAGGAGACGCTCGTGCTGCACGGGAGCGTGCGCGAGAACATCGCGTACGCGCGGCCCGAGGCGACCGCGGCGGAGATCGAGGCGGCGGCGCGGGCCGCCGGCGCCCACGACTTCATCGCCGCGCTGCCGCACGGCTACGACACCGACCTCGCCGAGCGCGGTCGCCGGCTGTCCGGCGGGCAACGGCAGCGGATCGCGATCGCCCGCGCGCTGCTGGCCGACGCGCCGGTGCTGATCCTCGACGAGCCGAGCACGGGGCTCGACGCCGAGCTCGCCGCCTCGCTGTGCGACCTCGCGCGCGACCGCACGACGATCGTCATCTCGCACGACCTGCTGCTCACCCGCGACGCCGACCTGATCCTCGTGCTCGACGGCGGCGAGGTGGCCGAGCGCGGCCGCCACGAGGATCTGGTGGCCGCCGGCGGCGCCTACGCCCGGCAATGGGAGGCCCATGAGGGGCTACGACCTGCTCGAGCTGCTGTCTAGCGGCCATTCCTGCGACACCTGGGACGCCTGGAGCCACGAGCGCGGCTGCCGGGTGATCGTCCGCCGCGGCGACGTGCGCGACGAGGGCCGGCTCCTGCGGCGGCTCACGCACCCGAACATCGTGCGCGTCTACGAGGTCCACCGCGACTGGATCGTGCTCGAGACGCTGAGCGGCTCCACGCTCGCCGCGCTCCGGGCGGGTGGGCCCCTATCACGCGACGACGCGATCGAGATGGGCCGCCAGCTGTGCAGCGCGGTCGGCTACCTGCACCGCCAGGGCTGGCTGCACCTCGACCTCAAGCCCGACAACCTGATCGCCGACGGCGGCCGGCTCAAGGTGATCGACTTCAGCATCGCCCAGCGGCCCGGGCCGGTCGAGTCCGGCACCGGCACCCGCCGCTGGATGGCGCCCGAGCAGGAGCACGGCGGGGTCGCCACCGAGGCGACCGACGTGTGGGGGATCGGCGCCGTCCTGCGCTCGGTCGGCCTCGACCTCGAGATCGCCGAGGACCCGGCGGAGCGCCCCACGGTGGCGGACGTGATTCGATGGCTCGATGGTCTCCAGGGCCCGCGTCCGGCGCATACGCGACAGGCTGCGTGAGCTCTACGGCCGCCCCGCCGCCCCGCCGCACGGCCGCGGCCTCGACGAGCTGATCCTCACCGTCCTCTCGCAGTCGACCAACGACCGCAACCGCGACGTCGCGTTCATGCGGCTGCGCGAGCGCTTCGGGAGCTGGGAGGCGGTCCGCGACGCGCCGAACGAGGACGTCGAGGCGGCGATCCGCCCCGGCGGCATCTCGAAGGTCAAGTCGGTCCGGATCCAGGAGATCCTGCGCGAGCTGCCGGAGCCGATGGACGGCGACCACCTGCGCGACCAGGACTTCCTCGTCTCGCTCCCCGGCGTGGGCCGCAAGACGGCCGCCTGCGTGCGGCTGTTCGCCTACGGCGAGCGCGACGTCCCGGTCGACACGCACGTCTCGCGCGTGGGCACGCGCCTCGGCCTCTTCCGCGAGGGCGCGCCGTTCCTCGAGATGCACGACGAGATGCTCGCCATCACTCCGCGCGGCCAGGAGCTGGAGTTCCACGTGAACCTGCTGCGCCACGGGCGCCGTACGTGCCATGCGAGGCGCCCCGAGTGTGGCCGATGCGCGCTGTTGAGGATGTGCCCGACCGGCTACAATCTGCGTCAAGCAGACTGAGATCTTGTAGAGGAGCACACCACATGGCAAAGACCATCGGGATCGACCTCGGGACCACGAACTCGTGCATGGCCGTCCTCGAGGGCGGCGAGCCCACGGTGATCGAGAACGCGGAGGGTGGTCGCACCACCCCGTCCGTCGTCGCCTTCGCCCAGAGCGGCGAGCGGCTGGTCGGCACCGTCGCCAAGCGGCAGGCGGTGACCAACCCCACGAACACCGTCTTCTCCATCAAGCGCTTCATGGGCCGCAAGGAGGCCGAGGTGCGCGAGGAGGAGTCGATCGTGCCGTACGACGTCATCTCCGGCTCCGGTGGTGACGCGCGCGTGAAGGCCGGTGGCAAGGAGTACTCGCCGCCGGAGATCTCGGCGATGATCCTCCAGAAGCTGAAGGCCGACGCCGAGGCCTACCTGGGCGAGAGCGTCGACAGCGCGGTCATCACCGTCCCGGCCTACTTCAACGACGACCAGCGCCAGGCGACCAAGGACGCCGGGCGGATCGCCGGCCTCGACGTCAAGCGGATCATCAACGAGCCGACGGCCGCCTCGCTGGCCTACGGGCTCGACAAGGAGTCCGACCAGACGATCCTCGTCTTCGACCTCGGCGGCGGGACGTTCGACGTGTCGGTGCTGGAGATCGGCGACGGCGTGTTCGAGGTCAAGTCGACCGCGGGTGACAACCACCTCGGCGGCGACAACTTCGACAAGGCGATCGTCGACTGGCTCGCGGCGGAGTTCAAGCGCGACCAGGGCATCGACCTGACGCAGGACAAGATGGCCCTCCAGCGGCTCTACGAGGCCGCCGAGAAGGCCAAGATCGAGCTGTCCTCCGCCCAGGAGACGCAGATCAACCTGCCGTTCATCACGGCCGACGCGTCGGGCCCGAAGCACCTCGACGTCCGCCTGACCCGCTCCAAGCTCAACGAGCTGGCCTCGCCGCTGATCGAGCGCGTCGTCGCGCCGGTCCGCCAGGCGCTCGACGACGCCAAGGACAAGGGCGTCAAGGAGATCCAGCACGTCGTGCTCGTCGGCGGCATGACCCGCATGCCGGCCGTCCAGGAGAAGGTCAAGGAGCTCACCGGCAAGGAGCCGCACCGCGGCGTCAACCCGGACGAGGTCGTGGCCGTCGGCGCCGCCATCCAGGCGGGCGTCCTGGCCGGCGACGTCAAGGACGTCCTGCTGCTCGACGTCACCCCGCTCACCCTCGGCATCGAGACCAAGGGCGGCGTGATGACCAAGCTGATCGAGCGCAACACCACGATCCCGACGCGCAAGTCGGAGGTGTTCTCGACCGCCGAGGACAACCAGCCGAGCGTCGAGATCCACGTGCTCCAGGGCGAGCGCGAGATGGCGACCTACAACAAGTCGCTCGGCAAGTTCCAGCTCACCGGCATCCCGCCGGCGCCGCGCGGCATCCCGCAGATCGAGGTCGGATTCGACATCGACGCCAACGGCATCCTCAACGTCGCCGCGAAGGACCTGGGCACGGGCAAGGAGCAGAAGATCGAGATCAAGGCGGGCTCCGGCCTCTCCGACGACGAGATCAAGCGGATGGTCGCGGACGCCGAGTCGCACGCCGACGAGGACAAGCGCCTGCGCGAGCTGGCCGAGGCGCGCAACAACGCCGAGAACGCCGCCTACCAGGCCGAGAAGCAGGTCAAGGAACTGGGCGAGCAGCTCGACGAGGCGTCGAAGGGCGAGATCGAGAACGCGATCAAGGAGGTCCGCGGCGTGCTCGAGTCCGACGACACGGAGGACATCCGCGCCAAGACCGACCGCCTGCAGACCGCGTTCCACAAGGTCTCCGAGCAGATGTACGAGCGCGCCCAGGCCGAGCAGGCCGCGGCCGCGCAGTCGGCCCCGTCCGACGGCGCGTCGGAGAACGGCGCCTCGTCGGCCGCCGACGAGGAGGTCGTCGACGCCGAGGTCGTCGACGAGCAGAAGTGATGGCCGACGACACGACCACCACGCCGAGGGACGTCGACGCCGCGGAGAAGGACGACTTCTCCGCGGCGGCGCCGCCCGACCCGGAGTCCCCGGGCACGGGCGAGACGTCGTTCGCGGACGCCGAGGCCCCGCCCGCGGGGACCGTCGAGCGGCCCGTCGAGGACGAGGCGGCGAAGTACCTCGAGCTCGCGAAGCGCACCAAGGCCGACTTCGAGAACTACCGCAAGCGGATGGCGCGCGAGCACGCCACCGCGGCTGAGCGCGGTGCGGCGAAGCTCGCCAAGGAGCTGCTGCCCGCGCTCGACCACCTCGAGCTCTCGCTCAAGGGCGCCGAGGGCCACGCCGACGACGACGTGATCAAGGGCTTCGCGCTCGTGCGCGACGAGCTGCTCGCCGCGCTCGGCAAGTCCGGCATCCAGGCGTTCTCGCCAGCCGGCGAGCCGTTCGACCCGAACGAGCACGAGGCGATGGCCCAGCAGCCGTCCGAGGATGCCGAGTCCGGGACCGTGCTCGAGGTCTACCAGCAGGGCTTCCGCATCAACGGCCAGATCCTGCGTCCCGCCCGCGTCGTCGTAGCGCAGTAGCCATGGCGCGCTCCCCCGACTACTACAAGACCCTCGGCGTCGACAAGAAGGCGTCGGCGGACGACATCAAGCGCGCGTACCGCAAGCTCGCGCGCAAGTACCACCCGGACACGAACAAGGAGCCGGCGGCCGAGGAGCGCTTCAAGGAGATCTCCGAGGCCTACGACGTGCTGTCGGATCCCGAGAAGCGCAAGAAGTACGACCGCGGCGGCCTGTTCGCGGGCGCCAATCCGTTCGGAGGCGGCGCCGCGGGGGGCGCCACGGCGGCGGACTTCGGCGGCTTCTCGGACATCCTGTCCGGGATCTTCAACACCGGCGGCGGGCGCACCCGCACGCGGCCCGCGACCGAGCGCGGCCGCGATCTCGAGACGACCGTCTCGCTGTCGTTCGATCAGGGGGTCAAGGGCGCGCAGGTGCCCGTCTCGGTCGCGACCCACTCCGCGTGCCCGACGTGCCGCGGCACGGGCGCCGAGCCGGGCACGCAACCGGTCGTCTGCCCGGTCTGCCACGGCCGCGGCGTCGAGTCCGAGGGCCAGGGCCTGTTCTCGATCACGCGCCCGTGCCACCGCTGCGGCGGCTCCGGCACGGTGATCGAGAAGCCGTGCCACACCTGCCACGGCGAGGGACGGCTGCGCGAGCTCAAGCGCTATCGCGTGAACATCCCCGCCGGCGTCAAGGACGGCTCGCGCATCCGCCTCGCCGGCAAGGGGGAGGCCGGGCTACGCGGCGGCGCCCCCGGCGACCTCTACGTAGTCACGCACGTCAGCGAGTCGCCGGTCTTCGCGCGCAAGGGCGACAACCTCGAGGTGGAAGTGCCGATCACGGTCGCCGAGGCGCTCGGCGGCGCCGACGTCGAGGTCCCGACGCTCGCGGGCACGAAGAAGCTGCGCGTGCCGCCTGGCACCAGGCACGGCACGGTCCAGCGGCTGCGCGGCGAGGGCCCGGCGATCCCGGGCTCGAACGGCAAGGGCGACCTGCACTACCGCTTCGTGATCGACGTGCCGCGCGAGCTCTCCGACGAGCAGCGCCGCGCGGTCGACGAGCTCTCGAAGGTGATGAACGGGAACCCGCGCGAGCGGATCCTGCGCGACGCCGCGAGCAGCCGATGAGCGTCCGCCGCACCCGAGTCACCGCCAGCGTCGACTCCGAACGCGGCGTCTTCATGATCTCGGTCGCGGCGGAGCTCGCGGACATGCACCCGCAGACGCTCCGGATGTACGAGGCGCGTGGGTTGATCGAGCCGCAACGCTCGCCTAAGGGCACGCGGCTGTACTCGCACGCCGACGTCGAGCGGCTGCGCCGGATCCAGAAGCTGACGTCCGGCGGGGGGATGAACCTCGCCGGCGTCGAGCGGGTGTTCGAGCTCGAGGCGAAGCTCGAGCGGATGCAGCGCAAGGTCGCACAACTCGAGCGCCGCGCGGAGGAGCTGCAGGGCGAGATCGCGCGGCTCGAGGAGGTCAAGCGCTCCGTCAAGGCGGAGATCGTGCGCTACGAGTCGGTCTCGACCGATCTCGTGCCGCTGAAGGTGCGCCGCCGCGCGCGCTAAGCGCGCGGGCGCGGAGCGCGGATCAGGAGGCGCCCTACCGCCACCGCGCGCCGAGTGCGGCGGGGGAACCGCAGGCCGCGGAGGAGATCGCGGCGTGAGCTGCGCGGGGCGGCGGGCGCGTGCGGGCGACGGTTCGTCGCCAGCAACTGTGCCATCTGGGGAGCGAAGAGCATCAGTGCCTCCTGAGGTGACCGCTGAGGGGGGAAGCGGTCGGACCGAAAATGTCCCGCCTGACGCGCCGAGCCTCCATACGCCACAGGGTGGAACCCCGTCACCCCGCTTAAACTCGCGGCGACGACGGTGCACGACGATCCCCCCGAGCCCTGCCCGACCTGCGGCCGCCCGCTGGCCGCGGGCGCGAGCAGGTGCCCGGTGTGCTCATCGCTCGCCGCGACGGTCGCGCCGTCCGAGCACGAGGACGCCGGGCTGATCGCCGGCCGCTACCTGCCCCAGCGCCGGCTCGGGCGCGGCGGGGCGAAGGACGTCTGGCTGGCGCACGACCTCACGCTCGACCGCCCGGTCGCGCTGGCGCGCGCACGCTCCGGCGCCGCCGGCGCCGACGCCCGTGCGCGGATGCGCCGCGAGGCGCGCCTGATGGCGCGCCTCGGCGACCACCCGCATGTCGTGACGGTCTACGACGCGTTCGAGGACGAGGGCGAGATGCACATCGTCGTCCGCTACATGGCGGGCGGCTCGCTCGCCGACCGGCTGGCCGCCGCGCCCGCCCGGCGGCTCGCCGTCGACGAGGTGCTGCGCACCGGACGTGCGCTCGCCGACGCGCTCGCGCACGCCCACGAGCACGGCGTCGTGCACCGCGACGTCAAGCCCGACAACGTCTGGCTCGCCGCCGACGGCAGCGCCGGCCTCGGCGACTTCGGCATCGCGGTGACCGCGGCGGTAGCGTCGCCGAAGGCGAGCGCGAGGAACGAGCGTCTCGCCTGGCAGGCGAAACCGCATACCGGCGCCGCGATGACGGGCACGCCGCACTACCAGGCGCCCGAGCAGGGCGCCGGCGCGCCGCCCCACCCGCGGAGCGACCTCTACGCGCTCGGCGCGACGCTCTGGGAGCTGCTCTGCGGGCGCCCACCGTTCCAGGGCGCGGACGTGGCGGCGCTGCTCGCGCAGCACCGCCATGCCCAGCCCCAGGCGCCCTCGCGGCTCCCCCCCCGCGCT
>Ga0081538_10000632_pt1 | contig 39001 bp, 37 predicted proteins | sample TabmetS5T2R1_FD_71022 | JGI IMG/M metagenome (GOLD analysis project Ga0081538, IMG submission 71022) | Tabebuia heterophylla rhizosphere microbial communities from the University of Puerto Rico - S5T2R1 | ecosystem: Host-associated > Plants > Roots > Rhizosphere ...
GCCAGCGACTGGCGCACGGGGTCCTCGTCGATCCCGCACACCAGCGAGCGGTCGAGCTTGAGGATCTCGGGGTTCACGCGCGTGACGTGGCGGAACGAGGCGAAGCCGGAGCCGACGTCGTCGACCGCCACCCGCACTCCGTAGCGCCGCAGGCGGCCGAGCGTGGCGTCGAGCAGCGCGTAGTCCTCCACCGCCTGGTGCTCGGTCAGCTCGACCACGAGCGGCCGCTCGCCGTGCTCGCCGCGGGCGACGATCGTCTCGAGCTCGTCGCGGGCGAGCAGCGCAGGGGAGACGTTGAGGGCCAGGTAGAGGCCCTCGGGGAGGCGGCTCTGGTTGCGCAGCGCGAGATCGACGACGGCCAGCTCGAGCTCGACGCCGTACCCGAGCGCGTGGGCGTCGAGGAACGTCTGCTCGGTGGGCATCCGCTCGCCGTCCTCGGCGGTGAAGCGCGCGAGCGCCTCGGCGCCGACCACGCTGCGGCTGTCGAGGTCGACGATCGGCTGGAGCGCGATCGCGAGCCCGTGGCCGTCGACCAGGCGCGCGATCCGCTCCACGGCGGCCTCGCGGCGGCTGCGGTCGAGGCCCGCGAGCTCCTCCTCGCGCCTGGCGCGCTCGCGCTCGCGTTCGAGGCCCTGGCCGAGCTCGTCCTGCAGCTCGCGCAGGCGGTCGGCCACGGCGATGAAGCCGAGCACGAGGCCGACGGCGGGGACGGCGAATTGGCCGGCGCGCAGGGTCAGGCTCGCCCACCAGGCGTTCTCGTACGGCTGGGTGGCGAACAGGTACGAGAGCGCGTCGAGCCCGGAGAGCAGGGCCAGCGCGATCACGCAGGCCTCGGCCCAGGTCGGCGCGCCCTGGCTCTGGCGCCACCAGACGGCGGCGACGACGAGCTGGCCGAGCGCGACGAGCGCGACGCCCGTGCGGACGCCGGCGTGGTAGCCGCCGTCGGAGCCGGCCAGATCACCGAACGGGGCGGTGGCGAGCGAGGCGTAGAGCAGGAGCGCGACGCCGAGCGCGCCGAACGCGATCACAGCGCCCGGACGCGCGGGAACGCGCGCGACGGCCAGCACGCCGGCGAGCAGCAGCGCGACGTGCCAGATCAGATAGCGGGCGGCGGTGGCGTCGACGCCCTGCTCGACCGGCCCGCCGCCGAAGAAGATCGTCGGCTGCCCGAGCAGGTTGGCCACCAGCCCGGCGAAGGCGATGGAGACGCCGGCCGAGACCCACAGGAGCCGCGAGTCGTTGACGGCGCGGGCCGTGGCGAAGGTGAGGTGCCCGACAAGCGCCGCGCAGACGCAGCCGACCGCGAGCGCGGCGGGCACCGCGGCGGTCGGCCGGTTGGCGCCGGCGCTGAACGCCACGACGACCGCGAACAGCGCGGTCACCGCGCAGGCTCCGAGCAGCCGGAGGTTGACGCTCACCGGGGCCCGAGCGCTCAGGAGCGGCGACATTGCGTCAATAGTGGCCGGATGTTGGTAGTCCCAAACCTGGTGTGTCGGGGCCGAGCCCGCCATTAGCGGGTGTTTCGCTTCGGCGAGCGCTAGCCTCACAGCGGGGATGGCGACCATCAGCGATAGCACGGCCACCGAGCCGGCGTTCGTCGTCGAGCGTTTCGCGGTCTCCGGAGACCGCGTCGAGGTCACCGGCCACTGGCACGGCGTGCGCGGCCGGCGCTTCGTGCGACCGGTCCTCTGGCTGCACCGCGGCGAGAGCCGGCAGCGGCTCGTGGCGGTGCTCGACCACAAGCCGTGGGCGGCCGACGACGGCGAGCCGTGGCAGGCCGCCTTCAAGTGGGCCGGCGGCAAGCTGGAGCCCGAGCGGGCCGAGCTGGAGGTCGGGCGCGAGCTGGTCGTCGAGCTGCCCGTGCCCGGCGGGACCGCGCCGGAGCCGCGCCCCGCCAAGCCACGCGTGCCGTCGGAGCTCGAGCGGGTGCGCGAGCAGCTGCTGAGCGCGACGAAGGAGCGCAGCGCGCTGCAGGCGGCGCTCGACCGGGCGACGACCCAGGCCGACCAGCTTGCCCGCGTGCGCGCCGAGCGCGACCAGGCGCGGGCGGACGCCGAGCAGGCGCGCGCCGACGGCGAGCGGCTCGTGAACGACGAGTACCGCCAGCGCGAGCGCGCCAACACGGCCGCCGAGGAGGCCGCCGCCCGCGCGCAGGAGGCCGAGGACGCCCGCGCGCTGGCCGAGCGCCAGCTGGGCGCGGCGCGTGCGGCCCACGCCGAGCTCGAGCAGCGCCTCGAGGCGCTCGAGTCCTCCGGCGGGGCCGAGGCCGAGCGCCTGCGCGCCGAGCTCGACCGCCTCCGCGCCGAGCGCGCCGAGGCCGGGAACGAGATCGACCGCCTTCGAGGGCAGCGCGCCGAAGCGGGCGACGAGATCGACCGCCTGCGAACCCACCTCACCGAGGCCCGCGACGAGATCAAGCGGGCGCGCGCGGACTCAGAGGCCGCCGGCCGCGACGAGGTCGCTCGACTACGTGCTGAGCTCGCCGAGGCCCGCGAGGAAATCAGGCGGGCGCGCGCCGATCAGGCGGCGGCGCAGGACGAGGCCGAGCGGCTTCGCGGAACGAGCGCGGGCGGCGACGAGGTCGCGCGACTCACCGCCGAGGTCGAGCGGCTGCGGGCGGAAGTGGACGCCGGTGGGCGTGAGGAGGTGGCTCGTGTCGCGGCCGAGCGCGACCGGCTCGCCGGCGAGCTCGCGGGTGCGCTGGGCGAGCGCGACCGGCTCTCGGCCGACGTCGCGGCCGCGCGGGCCGGGCGGGAGCGGGTCGAGGCCGAGCTCGTCGAGGCGCGCGGCGACCGCAAGCGGCTGGAGCGCCAGCTCGAGTCGCTGCAGTCCGAGCGGCAGCCGCTGACGGGGCGCCGCGCGGCGCGGCCCGCGGGCGACAGCCGGCTTGCGCCGCCGGAGGCGGGCGTGGCGCTGTGGGTCGTGCGCGCGGTCGCCCTCGCGCTCGTGGCGATCCTGCTCGCGGCGATCGCGCTCGCGGTCGCCGGCGTGCTCTAGCTACTCGCGCCGGCGGGCGCGGCGCTCGAGGTTCTCCTGCCGCTCGGCGGCGGCCTGCGCGACCGCGAACGCGATCAGGCCGGTGGCCAGCGCGGGAAAGACGACGCCGAAGACCGCGATCAGAGCGATCGTCGCCTTGGCCGCGTCGTCGAGGGCGAACAGCTCGAGCATGTGCCGCAGTCTACGCGCCGCCCGCGACGCTTGCCGCGCCCATGGTCAGCGGGACTCATCGGTCACTCCTCCGGGTAGGAGATCGGACGCCATGACGACGCCCGCCGAGCCGCCCACCGCCGCCCCGACCGAGCCGCCTCGCACCGTCACGCCGGACACGCCGGAGGCGCCTCCCGCCGAGGCGATCGAGGAGGCCGCCCCTGCGGCGAGGGAGTCGGCGCGCTGGCGCCCGCGGGTCGCCATCGGCGTGGTCATCCTCGGCCTCGTCGTCAGCCAGGCGGTCGCGCTCGGGATCATGTTCGCGGCCGGCGGCGAGGACGCGTCCGACGCCGCCGTCGCCGGCGCCTTCGTGCTCGCCGACCTGCTCCTCGTGGCCATCATCGTCGCCTTCGCGTCGCGCGGCGCCGAGCGGCTCACGGGCGCCACCCTCGGCGTGCGCCGCACGCCGTTCTGGCGCGCGGTCGGGTGGACGCTGGCGATCTGGATCGGGATCCTCACGCTCGAGGGCCTCTACGCGCTGCTCGTCGGCGGCTTCTCGAACGTGGAGGAGGACGCAGGGATCACCGACGGCGAGATGGTCCTCATCCTCTTCGCCGTCGCGGTGATCACGCCGATCGCCGAGGAGCTCGCCTTCCGCGGCTACCTCTTCCCGGCGCTCACGCGCTGGCGCGGACCGTGGATCGGCGCGCTCGTGACCGCGCTCATCTTCGGCGCGGCGCACGTCGCCTCGAGCCCGGTGCTCGCGGTCCCCGCCCTCGCGCTGTTCGGCTTCGGTGCCTGCATGCTGTTCTGGTTCACGGGGTCGCTGCTGCCGTGCGTCGGACTGCACGCCGCGAACAACGCGCTGGTGATGAGCGTCGGCGGCGCCTGGACGTGGCAGGTGCTGGTCGCGGTGATCGGCTGCGTCGCGCTCTCGGTGCTGCTGATGCTGCCCTTCGCGCGCGAGCGGGCGCCGTACGCCGCCGCATGATTGCCGCCAATAGTGGGAATCACGCAAGTGGGAAAGGAACCGACCCAGGGGAGGTACCAGGATGGCCGCGACGGACAGCCCTGAGAGCGCCACCACGCGGGAGCCGGAGGCTCCACGCGCCACCGCCTCACCGCTCGATCAGCACGCGCCGCCGACCGCGTCGACGGGCGGCAGCTCCGGTCGCGCCACCGCGTCCCTGATCCTCGGCATCATCTCGATCCCGGCCGCGCTGATCGCCCTCCTGGGCATCATCATCGGCGTCGTCGCGATCGTGCTCGGCGCCACCGCGCGCGGCGACATCCAGCGCCGCGGGCTGCGGAACTCCGGCCACGCGATGGCGGGCATGATCCTCGGCAGCATCGGACTCGTGCTCGGCCTCGCGAACATGATCGCCGGCATCATCATCGCGACGAACTAGCTACCGCGACGCCGTGTGGATCGCGAGCACGGCGTCGATCGTGTCGGCCTCCGCCGCCGGCTTGTCCGGCCGGTGGCGGAGCACCCGCGCGAACCGCAGCGCGACGCCGCCCGGGTAGCGGCTGCTCGCCTGGACGCCGTCGAACGCGATCTCGACCACCAGCTCCGGCCGCACGTAGACGGTCCAGTCGTCGCGCCCCGACTCGAGCGCCAGCAGCCGCTCGGTCTGCCACGTGAGCATCGCATCGGTCAGGCCCTTGAACGTCTTGCCGAGCATGACCCAGCCGGAGCCGTCGGGCTCGCGGGCCCCGAGGTGGAGGTTGCTGAGCCAGCCGCGCCGGCGGCCGTGACCCCACTCGGCGGCGAGCACGACGAGGTCCAGCGTGTGCCGCGGCTTGACCTTCAACCAGCCCGCGCCGCGGCGGCCGGCCGCGTACGGCGCCTCGAGCGACTTGACGATCACGCCCTCGTGCCCGCGCGCCAGCGCGTCGTCGAGCACCGCGCTCGCGGCCTCGGCGTCGGGTGCCACCGCGCGCGGGACGCGGCCGGCCTCCGGCACCAGCTCGGCGAGCGCCTCGAAGCGCTCCGCGCCCGGCCGGTCGATGAGGTCCTCGCCGCCCGCGTGCAGGACGTCGAAGAACAGCACGCTGAGCCCTCCGGCGGCCATCCGGCTCGCGGTGACCTGGAACGGCTCGGGCCGGCCGTCCGCGCGCAGTGCGATCGCCTCGCCGTCGAGCACCGCGCGGTCGACCGGCAGCGCCTGTGCCGCCGCCACCACCTCCGGCACGCGCGCCGTGATGTCGTCGAGCGTGCGCGTGAACACCCGCACCTCGTCGCCGAGCCGGTGGACCTGCACGCGCACGCCGTCGAGCTTGTACTCGACCGCCGCGGGGCTGATGCGCTCGAGCGCGGTCGCGAGGTCGTCGCCCGGTGAGGCGAGCATCGGCTGGACGGGTCGCAGCAGCTCGAGCGTGACGGCGTGCAGGCCGGGTGCGCCCTCGTTGAGGGCGATCGCCGTGACCGCGCCGAGGTCGCCGCGGAGCATCAGCGCGCGCCGGACATCCGCCTTCGGCACGTCGGCGGCCGCGGCCACCGCGTCGGTCATCACGCCCGCCAGCGCGCCCTGGCCGATGTCGCCGAGCAGCAGCGCGACCAGGAACCGCTGCTCGTCCTCGGTCGCGCGCGCGAGCAGCGCCCGCACGCCCTCCCTGCGCGCGGTCTGCGATCCCGTCCCGCTCACGGCGCCGATGCGGGTGAGCTCGGCCTCGATCTCGGCGACGGTGAGCGACGGTTCGGCCGCCGGGAGCGGCCGCTCGCGCAGCGCCGCCCAGCCGACGCCGATCTGCCGCTGCGTCAGCTCGCCCGACAGCCACGCCACGGCGGCGGCGATCTCGGGCGGCTCCAGCCGCCGCAGCAGCTCGGCCAGCCGCTCGACCTTGCCGCCGCGCGCCGACGTCGCCCGCACCGCGGCCCAGGTCTCGACCACGTCGCGCAGCAGCGTCACCGCAGCAGCCGCCCCTCCATCCCGCCCGCGACCGTGATCACCTGACCGGTGACGTGGCCGGCGGCCAGCGGCGAGCAGAGGAACGCGATCGCACGGGCGACGTCCTCCGCCGTGGCGACCTTGCGCAGCGGCATCGTCGCGGTCACGTGCGCGATCGTCTCCTCGGACAGCGAGCGCTCGGTCATCGGCGACACGGTCCAGCCCGGCGCGACGACGTTGACCCGCCCGAGCGGCGCGCGCTCGACGATCTCGTTCTTGAGCGAGAGCAGCAGCCCCTGCGCGATCCCGGCCTTGGCCGCGGCGTAGTCGGCGTGCCCGGCCTCGCCGAAGAGGCCGGCGGTGGAGGCGACGAGGACGAGCGAGCCCTCGCCGGTGGTCTCCACGTGGCGCAGGAAGCCGCGCGCCGTGAGGAAGGTGGCGGTGAGGTTGGCGTCGAGCGTGGCGCGCCAGCGGTCGAGGGTCATGTGCGCGACCGGGACGTCCTCGGGGTCCCAGGCGCCGGCGTTGGCCACGCAGGCGTCGAGCCGCCCGAGCGCCTCGACCGCGGCGGGGACGAGCGCGTCGGCCGACGCCTCGTCGCGCAGGTCGGCCTGGAGGGCGACGCCGCCGACCTCGGCCGCCACGGCCCGAGCCGCCTCGGCGTTGGCGTGGTAGTGCACGCCGACGCGCGCGCCGTTGGCGGCCAGCACGCGGGCGGTGGCCGAGCCGATCCCGCCCGACGCGCCCGTGACGAGGACGCCCTTGCCTTCGAGTCCGAGCTCCATGGCGCGGCAGTCTGACGGGAACGCGGCGCAGCCGCCGGACGTAGGAGGGGTGTGAAGCCGCTGCCGCCGGGCCTCGCCCTGCTCCCGCTCCGCCTCTTCCTCGGCGTCACGTTCGTCTACGCCGGCGTGCACAAGCTCACCGACGCCGGCTTTCTCGAGGCCGGCTCGGACACGTACATCGGCGACCAGCTCTCCGCGTTCGCCGAGGGGACGCCGGGGGGGTGGCTCCTGGAGACGTTCGCGCTGCAGCAGCCGGTGGTGGCGGGGATCGGCGTCGCCCTGACCGAGGTGGCGATCGGGCTGCTCGCGGTGGTCGGGCGGTTCACGCGGGCGAGCGCGGCGGCGGGACTGGGGCTCAGCCTCGTCCTCTTCCTCACCGCGAGCTGGCACACACGGCCGTACTTCCTCGGCTCCGACATCGTCTTCGCGTTCGCCTGGCTGCCGTTCGTGCTGGCCGGCGCGGCGGGCCAGCCGGCGCTCGACCACCGCCGCCCGCGCCCCGTGCTCGTCGCGGTCACGGGACCGGTCCTCACGCGGCGCGCCGCCATCGCGCAGGCGCTCGGGATCACGGCGGCCGCCACCGGCGTCATCGCGGGTGTCTCGGTCCTGCTGCGCGGCGCCGCGCCGGCGAAGGCGACCGCACCGGCGGGCAAGGCGATCGCCGACTCCGCGGCCGTGGCGGCCGGCGACGCGCTCTCGGTGTCGCTCGACGGGACGCCGGCGTTGCTCGTCCGCTCGCCGGACGGGGCCCTTGCGGCGTACGACGCGACGTGCCCGCACGCCGGCTGCGAGGTGGGGTGGCAGGCCGGCGAGATCCGCTGCCCGTGCCACCACGCGCGCTTCGACCCGGCCACCGGGGAGCCGACCCGCGGGCCGGCGCGGGCGCCGCTGATCGCGCTGGAGGTCGTGGAGCGCGACGGGACGATCTACGCCGCGTAGGGACGAACTTCGGGCATCGAGGGAGGCGGGATCGAGGCCCGCGCGGGTCGAGTGATGGGTTAGGCGCCTATAGCGCCACAAACCGAGCACTCGGCAGACCGAGCGGCCGGCTCCCCAGCTTCCTTACGCCGCCCTTGACGGTGATCGTGGAATTGTGGAACAATCCTCGATCATGGCTCGCGTTCAAGTCCTTCTCGCCGCCCTTTGCTTCGCCACGACCGGTACCGCCCAGGCGCTCGGCCCCGGCGGCACCGACCCCGTCGGCGTGGGCGCGAGCCGGATCCTGGTCGGCGGCATCCTCCTCGCGGTCGTGGCGCTCCTCACCCGGACGGCCGGCCCGCGCTGGGACCGTGGGCCCGTGCTCGCCGCCGTCGCCGGCGTCGCCGTCTACCAGCTCGCGTTCTTCGCCGCGGTGGCGGACACCGGCGTGGCGGTCGGGACGATCGTCGCGCTCGGGTCGGCGCCCACGCTGGCCGGCCTGTTCGAGTGGATCCTCGACCGCCGCCGGCCCGATCCGCGCTGGACGATCGCGACCGCGCTGGCCTGCGCCGGCGTCGCGCTGCTCGCGCTCGCCGGCGGCGACGCCAGCGTGTCGCTGCCGGGCATCGTGATGGCGATCGTCGCCGGCGCCTCCTACGCGGTCTACACGCTGGCGGCCAAGCGGCTGCTGAACGCCGGCCACGCGCCCGAGGCGGTCATGGCGGTGGCGTTCGGCCTCGGCGCCGTCGCGCTCCTGCCCGCGCTCGCGCTCAGCACGCCCGGCTGGCTGCTGCACGCCGACGGCATCGCGCTGGCGCTCTTCCTCGGCATCGTCCCGACCGCGCTCGCGTATGTGCTGTTCGCCCGCGGGCTCCGGCGCCTCACGGCATCCGAGACCGCCACGCTCACCCTGGCCGAGCCGCTGACGGCCGGCGCGCTCGGCGCGGTCGTGCTCGCCGAGCCGCTCACCGCGATGTCCGTCGCCGGCGCCGGCCTCGTGCTCGCCGGGCTGCTCTCGCTGGCGATCCGGCTGCCGCTGCCGGCGGTTGCATCGCCCGAGCGCGCCGCGGCATGATCCGCAGATGGCCGCGCCCCGTCCGCTCCAGCGCACGTCGACGGTCGATGCCCTGGCCGCCGCCCTGCGCCGCGAGATCCTCGAGGGGGAGCTGGCGCCCGGCGCCTGGCTGCGCGAGCGCGAGCTCACCGAGGCCTACGGCGTGGCCCGGCACTCGCTGCGCGCCGCGCTGCGCGCGCTCGCGGCGGAGGGCCTGGTGCGGATCGAGCCGCACCGCGGGGCTCACGTCGCCGAGCTCACGCCCGAGGACGTCCGCGACCTCTACGAGCTGCGCACCGCGCTCGAGCTCGAGGCCGCCCATCTCGCCCTCGAGCGCAACGGCGGCCGCCTCCCGGACGAGGTCCACGCCGCGCTCGCGCGCCTCGAGGCGGCCTGCGCGCGCGACGACTGGAGCGCTGCCAACGAGGCCCACGCCGAGCTGCACGGCGCGATCGTGGCCGCCGCCCGCAGCCCGCGGATCGCCGCCGCCCACGCGGCGCTGAGCGGCGAGATGCGCCTGTTCCTGCTCGCGCTGCGCCCGCACATCCCGCCCGACCGCCTCGCCGCCGACCACGCCGCCCTCGTCCGCGACCTCGAGCGCGACGGCCCGCCGGCGCTGCGCGAGCACCTGCGGGCCGCCGCGGAGAGGCTCGTATGAGCCCGCTCGACGCCCGGCTCGAGAAGCACAAGCCCGCGCTGGTCTACGACCCGCAGGAGGCGTACCGGGCGATGGCGGCCGCCTCGATCACCGACCACCGCGACAACGCGCTCAAGCGCGGCAACGGCAGCATCGTCTCGCGCGCCGGCGCCGGGCTGTCGCTCGCGCTGCTCGCCTCCTACGACGTCAAGGACGGCGACCGGCTCGACGAAGCCGGCGACAACCTCGCCGCCTCGCGCCGCTTCCAGAACGATCCCGCCTACCACGAGCGCGTCTACGCGCGGGTCAAGCGCCACGGCGGCCGCGACTGGCTGCAGTACTGGCTCTGGTGCTACTACAACCCCAAGCACCTGCTCGGCTGGGGCAAGCACGAGGGCGACTGGGAGGTCGTCCAGATCGGGCTCGCGGAGGACGGGACGCCGGAGGTGGCGACGTTCTCCCAGCACGAGGACGGCGAGGCGCGCGAGTGGGAGGACATGCGGCGCCAGGGCGACCACCCGCTCGTCTACGTCGCCCCGCTCTCGCACGCCTGCTACTTCGAGCCGGGCGCCCACCCGTACGTGCTCGGTGTCGACAACCCCGACGACTCGCTGCCGCCCGTCCTCCCGCGGCTCGAGGAGTTCGGCGTCTGGTCGAGCTGGAGCGGGCGCTGGGGCAACTCCAGCGGCGGCATCTCGGGCGGCAAGCTCGGCGGCCGCAGCCCTGCGAGCCCGGGCCGGCAGAGGAAGAAGTGGGACGAGCCCGCCACCTGGCACGCCGCCGCCAAGCGCGCCGCCCCGCTGCGCAACGGGCGGCGCGTCGTCCGGGCGGCCGGCAAGGCGACGTACCCCAAGCTGCAGTCGATCGACGCGCGCCGCGCGGGCGACCGCGTGCTCGTCGACTACACGCTCGACCCCGCGCCGCAGCGCCGCGCCTCGCGGCTGCTCGTCACGCTCCACCGCGAGGGGAGCGAGGACGCGGTGCTCGCGAGCTGCCCCGAGAAGCTCGAAGGCACGAGCGGGACGGTCGACGTCCCGCTCCCGGCGGAGGTGGAGGGCGAGATCGTGGTCCGCGCGTCGGCGTACAACGTGCTGCGCCAGCGCAGCGACCCGCTCGAGACGACGGCGGCGGGGGACCGGCCGGGCGGTTGACCTGGAAGGCCGCCCGCCCGGCCGAGAGGAGGAGGGAGACGTCCCGGGGGATGGACGCTCACGGATTTGACTCCCCGTCACCAAAGGCCGGTAACCGCGCGACGTCAGCATGGGGACGTACGACCGGATTCCGGTCATCATGGTGACCCGGAGCATCCGACTGGCCGGGTTGCGATCCTTAGAACCCCGTCCCGTCACCGACAGGGGGAAGCCGAATGACGCGGAGATTCGAAGTCGGGCCCATGCTCGTCGCGCTCGGAGCGATCGTGCTGCTGGTCAGCCTGTTCCTGGACTGGTACGTGTCGCTCACGGCGTGGGAGGCGTTCGAGGTCGTCGAGCTCATGCTCGCCGCGCTGGCCGTCGCCGCGCTCGTCGTGGCCGCCGGACTGCTGCTGCCCGACGTGGAGTACCTCGAGCGGCGCTGGCTTCCCGCGATCTCGCTCGGCGTCGTCGTGCTCGTGTGCGCGGCGCTGGTCGACCCGCCGCCGGCGGCGGGCGACGCGACGCCCGAGTCCGGGGTCTGGCTCGCGTTCGCCGCCGCGCTGGTGATGCTCGCCGGCACCGTGCTGACGTTCGGCAAGGTCTCGTTCGCGGTCGCGGTCGAGGGGCGCGAGCACCGCGAGCGGGTCGCGGTCGTCGACCACCGGAAGGACACCACGGAGACCGCGGCGGTCAAGGAGAGCTGATGGCGGACGTGCGCGAGATCGCGTTCGAGCTCGAGCGGTTCGCCTGGACCGAGCCGGGCCGGCTCGAGGTCATCGGTCGCTGGACCGGCCTCGAGGGGCGGCGCCTGGGCCGGCCCGTGCTGCGGCTCGAGGTCGAGGGCCGGCGCCGGCGGCTGACGGCGATGCCGGGCGGCCACCTGGCGTCGGAGTCCGGCGACTGGCGCGCCTCGTTCGCGTTCGAGGGCGACCCCGAGCAGGTCGACGCCGTGGTGCTCGACGTCGGCCGCCTCTCGGTCGAGCTCCCGCGGCCGCGGCGGCGCCGCCGCCGGCCGGCCGACGGCGAGCTCGAGCGGCTGCGCGACGAGCTGGCCGCCGAGCAACGCCGGCGCGAGGACGCGGAGGCGACCCTGGCCGAGCGCGACGCCGAGCTGCTGGGCCTGCGGGACGAGGCCGACGCGGCGCTGGCGGCGCGCGAGGCCGACGTCGAGACGCTGCGCGAGCAGGAGAACGAGGTCGAGCGGGAGCGCGACCGGCTGCGCGCGGAGCTCGAGAAGCTGCGGGCGGCGCTGGCCGCCGCCGAGGAGGAGCGCGAGCGGCTGCGCACCGACCTCGCGATCCGCGACGAGGAGCTGTCGATCGCGCGCGACGAGGCGCAGACCGCGCGCAACGAGGCCGAGCAGCGCCTGGCCGCCGAGCGGGCCGCCTCGACCGAGGTTCGCGAGAAGCTCGCCACCGCGCGCGAGGAGGCCGACAAGACGATCACGATGGAGGCCGAGGAGACCGAGCGGCTGCGGGCCGAGCTGGCGGCCGCCCGCGACGAGACCGAGCGGACGGTCGAGGCCGAGCGCGCGGAGACGGCGCGCCTGCGCGAGGAGCTCGCGGCCCGGTCGGTCGCGCCCAACGGCGACGACGACGGCGGCGAGGCCGAGGCGGCGGCCAAGCGCATGTACGAGCGCATCGCCCGCGAGCTGGAGGCCGAGCGCGCCGCCGCGCGCAGCCTGCGGCGTGAGCTCGACGCCATCCAGGCCGAGACCGCCGAGCACCGGCGCGACGCGTCGTCGGCAGCGGCCAACGGGATCACCGACGACGTTCCCGCCGCGACCCCCGCCGGACGTCTCTGGGCCTCGCGGCAGAGCGAGGCGAGCCGCGCCGCGGCGCACCACCGCGCCGAGGCGGCGCGCGCTGCGGCCGCGCAGCGCGTCCCGCACACCCACCGTTCGCCGGCGCTGGTCTGGGGCGCGCGCGTCGGCGCGCTGCTGTTCGTCGCCGCGCTGCTCGTCCTGCTCGTGCTGATCGTGAGCTGGGTGGCCTGACCGCGCGGCCCGACCGCCCGCCCGCTGCCGACCGTCCGCGGCGCGGCCTGACCGCGCGGCCCGATCGCCCAGCGGCCGCCGACCGTCGCCCACACGGCCTGACCGCGTGGCTCGTGCTCGCTGCGGCCGGCGTGGCGGCGCTCTCGCTGCTGCTTCCGTGGGCGCTCGCCTTCGACCCGCAGGCGTGGGTCGTCTGGGGACGCGACGCGGGGCGGCTGGCGCTCGACACGAGCGGCGGTCCGTCGTGGAAGCCGCTGCCGGTGGTGGTCATGACGCCGCTGGCGCCGCTGGGCGATCCGGCGCCGGCGCTGTGGCTGATCGTCGCCCGCACCGGCGGGCTGCTGGCGCTGGCCGGCGCCTGGCTGCTGGCCGCGCGGCTCGGCGGGACGGCGGCGGGAGCGGCGGCCGCGGCGGTGATGGCGCTCAGCCCGTGGTGGCTGTTCAACACGGCGCTCGGCAACTCTGAAGGCCTGCTCGCGGCCGCCGCCCTGTGGGCGGTGATCGCGCACCTCGAAGGGCGGACGCGCTGGGCGCTCGCACTGGGCACCGTGGCCGCGCTGCTGCGCCCCGAGGTCTGGCCCTTCCTCGGCCTCTACGGGCTCTGGCTGTGGCGCCGCGACCCTGCCGCGCGGCCCGCGCTCGTGGTCGCCGCCGTGATCGTGCCGCTGCTGTGGCTCGGGCCCGACGTGCTCGGCATCGGCGGGGCGCTGAGCGCCTCGCGGGCGGCGCGCGGCGAGCCGAGCCTCGGCAGCGCCGCGCTCGAGGACGTGCCCGGCCTCGCCGTGCTCGCCGACGCCGTCTCGCTGCTCACCGTGCCCGCCACGCTCGCGGCGGTCGCCGGCACGCTCGCCGGTCCGCGGCTGGCGCGCGTTCTCGCCGCCGCTGCCGCCGGCTGGATCGCGATCGTCGCCGTGATGGCGCAGGCCGGCTACGCCGGCAACCCGCGCTACCTCGTCGCGGCGATGGCCTTCGGGTGCGTGCTGGCCGGCCACGGCGCGGCCTGGCTCGGGCGCGTGATCGCGCGCGCCGGGCGCGCGGCGGTCGCCGGCGGGACGACGTCGGGTCGTGCCGCGGCGCCGGCGGTCGTGGCCGCCGTGCTCGTCGTCGCCGTCGGCGCGATCACAGTCGGCGACCTGCGCGACCAGGTGTCGGACGTCGGCGACCGCGCCGACCGGCGCGAGGCGCTGCCCGCCGTCGTCGCGGCCGCGGGCGGGCGCGACGCGCTCGTCGGCTGCGCGCGCATCCGCACGGCTCCCGACGTGCGGCCGCTGGTCGCCTGGGAGCTCGACGTGGACATGCTCGGCATCGACCGCCCGCCGGAGGCGCCGGCCGCCGTCCTGCGCTGGAGCCCGCACGGCGGCGGGCCGATGGAGCCGGACATCCCGGAGGGGTTCGAGCTGCTCGGCCGGGCGCCGTACTGGGAGGCCTGGGGCGCGTGTAGGGTGCGCCGCTGATGGACGAGATCGCGATCGTGGTCCACGGCGGCGCGGGCGGCCTGCCTCGCGACCCCGACCGGCGCGAGCGCATGCGCGCCGGCGCGGAGTCCGCGGTGGAGGCCGGGCACGCCGTCCTGGCCGCCGGCGGCTCGGCGCTCGACGCGGTCGAGGCCGCCGTCGTCGTGCTCGAGGACGACCCGGAGTTCAACGCCGGTCGCGGCGCCGCGCTGACCGAGTACGGGCGCGTGGAGCTCGACGCCTCGATGATGGACGGCACGAACCGCGCGGCCGGCGCCGTGGCCGCGGTCCGCGGCGTCCGCAACCCCGTCCGCGCGGCCCGCGCGGTGCTCGAGGACGGCCGCCACGTCCTGCTCGTCGGCGAGCCCGCGACCGAGTTCGCCGCCACCGCCGGACTCGACTTCGAGGCCGAGACCTACTTCGTCACCGAGCGCGAGCGCCAGGCGCTGGCCTCGGCGGCCGAGCCCGCGCACGGCACGGTCGGCGCCGTGGCCCGCGACGCGGCAGGCCGCCTCGCCGCCGCGACCTCGACCGGCGGCGTCTCGGGCCAGCGGCTCGGCCGCGTCGGCGACTCGCCGCTGATCGGCGCCGGCACCTGGGCCGACGACGCGACCGTCGCCGTGTCGTGCACCGGCCACGGCGAGTCGATCATCCGCTCGGCACTCGCCCACGAGGTCGACGCGCTCCTGCGCCACCAGGGCCTCGGCCTCGAGGAGGCGTGCGCCGTCGCCGTCCGCGACCTCGGCCGCTGGGGCGAGGACGGCGGCCTGATCGCGGTCAGCTCACGCGGCGAGGTGGCCGCCACGTTCAGCTCACCCGGCATGACGCGCGGCTGGAGGGTGGGGGACGGGCCTGTGTTCACGGCTGTCGCGCCGGACGGTGGCTGACCCCGTCGAGGAGGCCGCCGGCCGGCTCTACGGCCTGCCGCTCGAGGACTTCACGCGCGAGCGCGACGCCGCCGCCCGCGAGCTGCGCAAGGCGAAGGAGCGCGACGCGGCGGCCGTCGTCGCCAAGCTGCCGAAGCCGAGCCAGGCCGCCTGGGCGGCGAACGCGCTCGCCCGCGAGCACCGCGACCTCGTCGACGACCTGCTCGCCGCCGCCGACGAGCTGCGGGCCGCGCAGGAGGCGGCGGTGGCGGGAAAGGGGGCGGAGGCGCTGCGCGAGGCGGCGGGCGAGGAGCGCGCGGCGGTCGACGCCCTGATGAACGCCGCCAAGGAGCTGAAGCCGGGCGGGCGCAAGCCGAGCACGGCGACGCTCGAGAAGCTGCGGACGACCTTGGAGGCCGTGGCCACGGATGACGCCGTGCGGGCGGCGCTGGAGGCCGGCCGCGTCATCGAGGACGCCGAGGGCGGCGGCGCCTGGGGGCTGCTGGCCGGCGCCGACGTCGCGCCCGCCAAACCCCGTTCGAAGCCGCGAGGCAAGCGAACTGCGCGGCGTAAGGAAGGTGAGGAGTCGGAGCGGGAGCGCCGGGATCGTGAGGCGGCGATCGAGGCGGCCCGCGAGGAGCGCGCGCGGCTCGAGACGGAGCTGCGCGAGGCGCGGGCCGAGCGGCGGTCGCGCGAGCGCGAGCTCGAGCGCGCGGAGAAGGCCGCCGACCGCGCGGCCGGCCGGCTCGAGCAGGCGCTCGCCGCCGCCGAGGAGGCGCGCGAGCAGGCCGACGAGGCGAAGACCGAGCTCGAGGCCGCCCGCGAGGCGGCCAGCGAAGCCCGCGACACCGTCGCCCGCCTCGAGGAGCAGCTCGACTGAGCCGAGTGCTCGCTTTGTCAGCGTGAGCCTGACAAAGCGAGCACTCGGCCGGTCTCACGCGCCCTCGAGCTGGCGCGCGAGCTTCTTCGGCGCGACGGCGACGTAGCTGTCGGTGACGAAGTCGGCGACCTCGGTCCAGTCGACCTCGCCGGCGTCGAGCCGGAGCCCGACCCAGCCGCGGTGGCCGATGTACGAGGGCATGTAGAACCGCTCCGGGGAGGCGGCGATCAGCCCCTCGTTGGCCGGGGTCTTGAACACCACGCCCACGATCCCGTCGCCGTGGTGGTCGTCGAGGTAGTAGGCGAACGTCCGCCGCCGGACCTTGAAGACCGCGTGCCGCCCGCTGAGCTCCCGCTCAGCCTCCGGGAGCGCGGCGCAGATCTCGCTCAGGCGCTCGAGGCTCAGGACAGCGCCTCGGCGAGGACGGACGGGTCGCGCTCGCCTTCCGGCAGCTCCATCGCCATCAGGCGGGCGAGCTGGGCCCGGCCGCGCACGTCGAGCTTGCGGTAGATCTGGCCCAGGTGGTACTCGATCGTCTTCGGCGAGAGGAAGAGCGCCGCGGCCGCCTCGCGGTTCGTCATCCCCTGCGCCACGAGCACGGCGATCTGCAGCTCGTGCGGGGTGAGCTGCTCGGCCGCCGTCTCGGTCCGGCGCGACTGCTGCTCGCCGGTCGCCCGCAGCTCGGTCCGCGCCCGCTCGGCCCAGCCGCGCGCCCCGAGGCGCTCGAACGTCTCCAGCGCCTCCTTCAGCGGCTCGCGGGCGTCGGCCCGCTGGCGGGCGCGGCGCAGCCGCTCGCCCATGCACAGCAGCGTCCGCGCGCGCTCGAACGGCATCGGCAGGTCGTCGTGCAGGGCGAGCGCGGCCTCGAACCGCGCGCGCATCTCGCCGTCGGGAGCGAGCAGGGCGCGCAGGCGCGCCAGCGCCGCGGCCGACCAGCGCGCGCCGGTGCGCCGGCTGCGCGCCTCGAAGGCGTCGAGCAGCTCGTGCGCCTCGTCACGCCGCCCGGCCCGCGCGTACGCCTCGACCAGGTCGGGAGTCGACATCACGATCGACGGCTGCATCCCGAGCCGGTCGGCGGTCCGCTGCGTGTCCTCGAGCACGGCGATCGCCTCGGGAATGCGCCCGAGCCCGAGCTCGAGCAGCCCCAGCGCCGCGGTCATGTAGGTGCCGGTCGCCTCGCCCTGGAAGCGCGCGACCAGCGCGAGCCCCTCGCTCACGTGGCGGCGGCACTCCTCGTCGTGGCCCATCGCCGCCTCGACGGAGGCCAGCGCACACAGCCCGTGCGCGAGCAGCGGGAGCTGGCCGGTGTCCTGCGCGAGCTCGACCGACTCCGCCGCGCTCGCCCGCGCCGCCGCCCAGCGGCCGAGCCGGTAGTCGAGGTGCGAGCGGGCGGCGAGCGGGTAGATCAGCCCGCTGACCGCGCTCGCGTCGCGCGCCGCGGCGATCAGCCGGTCGAAGATCCGCTGCGCGCGGTCGAACTTCTCGATCCAGATCGACGAGTGGGCCGCCATCCCGACGATCTCGACCACGGCCAGCGGGTCGCCCTCCAGCAGGTACGGCTCGCACGCGCTGAGCAGCGCGTCGCCCTGCTCGACGTCCCCGAGGGCGAGGTAGGCCTCGCCGATCACGGCGGTGGCCAGCAGCTCGACCGCCGGGTCGGCGGAGGTGGCCAGCGCCCGCGCGCGCTCGGCGGTCGCGACCAGCGCGTGCATGTCGCCGGTGATCATGTGCGAGACCGACGCCTCGAGGAACATCCCCGCCGCCCGCCGCGGGTCGCGCGAGCGGACGCGCTCGGCCTCCGCCACCAGCAGCTCGTAGGCGACGAGCGGCGAGCCCCGGCGCATCTCCACGTGGCCGGTCATCCGCTGCACGTCGGCGGCCAGGAGCGGGTCCTCGGCCAGCCGCGCGGCGTCGCCGAGCAGGGCCAGCGCGCGGTCGGCCTCGCCGGAGCGCGTGGCGTCGGTCGCCGCCTCCAGCAGCCGCCGTGCGCGCGGCTCGTCCTCGGGCGTGAGCTGGGCGGCGCGGCCGAAGTCGCGTGCGGCGGTGGCGTGCGCGCCGCGGCCGCGGGCGTCGAGCGCCGCCGCCTCGAGGGCCGCCGCGACCTCCTCGTCCGGCGCCACCGCACAGGCGGCCAGATGCCAGGCGCGCTCCGGGCTCCCGACCGGCGCCGCGGCGGCGAGGGCGGCATGGGCGGCGCGGCGGTCGGCGGCGCCGGCGGCGTGGTAGGCGGTCGAGCGCAGCAGCGGGTGGCGGAAGTCGACCTCGCCGCCGTCGATCGCGATCAGCCGCGCGTCCTCGGCCGGGCGCAGGTCCGAGACCTGCAGGCCGGCGCCCGCGAGCGCCGGCTCGATCACGGCGAGCCGCCCGGTGTGGGCGGTGGCGGCCACGAGCAGGGCGCGGCGCGCGGGCTCGTCGAGCGCGTCGAGCGCACGCCGGAAGGCCCGCTCGACGCCGGTGCCGGGGCGAAGCGGCTCCTCCAGCGGCTCGCGGCCGGCGCGCTGGCCGTCCGACAGCAGCCGCGGGATCTCGAGCAGGGCCAGCGGGTTGCCGGCCGCCGTGCTCACCAGCCGGTCGGCCACCGACGGCACCAGCCGCTCGGCGGCGAGCAGCTCGCGCGCCTCGTCGTCGGCCAGCGGCGAGACCGGCAGCCGCTCGAGCCACGGCACGTCCATGCCCGCCACTGCGGTCCCGTCGCGCAGCGAGCCGAGCATGGCGATCCCCTCGGCGCCGACCCGGCGGCCGGCGAACAGGAACGCCTCCAGCGACGCCTCGTCGAGCCACTGCGCGTCGTCGATCGCCACCAGCACCGGCTGCTCCTCGGCCGCCACCGCGAGCAGGCTGAGCAGGCCGGCCGGCACCGTGAAGCGGTCGTGCGGCGTGGCCGGCCCCAGCGCCAGTGCACCGCGGAGCGCGCGCGCCTGCACGTCCGGGACGTCGTCGAGCCGGTCGAGCAGCGGCGTGACCAGCTCGGCGAGGCCCGCGAACGGGATGTCGGACTCGGTCTCGATCCCGCGGGCGCGCAGCACCCGCATCCCGGAGGCCTGGCCGATCGCCCACCGCATGAGCGCCGTCTTGCCGATGCCGGCCTCGCCGTGCATGAGCAGCGCACCGCTGCGACCCGCCCGAGCGTCCGACAGCAACCGGTCGATCCGTGCCCGCTCGCGTTCGCGTCCTACGAACATCGCCGGAGTCTAAGCCGGGCCAGACCTCCACTTCAAACCCTCATCCGAGGGGTCGAGGTACGTCGGCACGCGGGGGAGTGCGGCGGGCTCGAAGTCCGCCTCGTCGCGCAGTCCGAGCGAGCGCAGCATCCACGCGCGGGCCGCGTCGGCCGGCACCTCGCGCAGCGTCACGTCGCCGTGGCGCTTCGCGAGCCGCGCGCCGTCCGGTCCCAGCACGAGCGGGACGTGCGCGTAGGCCGGTTCCGGCACGCCGAGCGCGCGGGCGAGGAAGAGCTGGCGCGGGGTCGAGTCGAGCAGGTCGTCGCCGCGCACGACCTCCTCGACGCCCTGGGCGGCGTCGTCGACCACGACCGCGAGGTTGTACGCCGGCGCGCCGTCGTTGCGGCGCACCACGAAGTCGTCGACGACGCCGTCGAGGTAACCGTGCAGACGATCCTCGAAGCCGACGCGCGCGGCGTCGGCCCGGATCCGCAGCGCCGGCGGGCGGCCGCTCGCGCGCTTGGAGGCCAGCTCGGCGGCGGTCAGGCGCAGGCACGTGCCGGGGTACGCGCCCTCGGGGAGCGGCCCGTGCGGAGCGGACGCCGCCTCGCGGATCTCGGCGCGCGTGCAGAAGCACTCGTAGACGCGGTCACCGAGCGCAGCGATCGCCTGCTCGTAGCGGTCGAGCCGCTGCGACTGGTAGACGACCTCGCCGTCCCAGTCGAGCCCGATCGCGGCGAGGTCCTCGAGCTGCTGCTCGTCCAGCCCGGGCCGGACGCGGCCGGTGTCGAGGTCCTCCATCCGCACGAGGAAGGGCGACCCGGCCGAGCGCGCGAACAGCCACGCCAGCAGCGCCGTGCGCAGGTTGCCGAGGTGCAGCGTGCCCGTCGGGCTGGGCGCGAACCTCCCCCTCAAAACGGCGGATCGATCTCGGCCAGCCGCGGCGCGTCGCGATCGCGCTGCGAGTAGATCAGCTCGCCGTCCGGCCACTCGATGCCGACGTCCGGGTCGGCGAAGCTGAAGCCCGACTCGGTGGCCGGGTCGAAGTAGCTCGTGCACTTGTAGACGAAGTCCGCGACGTCCGAGAGCACGCAGAAGCCGTGCCCGAACCCGATCGGGATCCACAGCTGCCACCCGCGCTCGTCGTCGAGCTCGACCGCCTCCCACTCACCGTAGGTGGGCGAGGCGCGGCGCAGGTCGACGACCACGTCGAGCACGCGGCCGCGGGCGACGCGGACGAGCTTGCCCTGGCCCGGTGAGGTCTGGAAGTGGATCCCGCGCACCGTGCCGCGTCGCGAGCGCGAGTGGTTGTCCTGCACGAACTCGGCCGGCACGCCGTGGGCCGCCCACGCGTCGGCGCGGAACGTCTCCATGAAGAATCCGCGCTCGTCGCCGTGCACCTTCGGCGCCAGCAGGACGAGGCCGTCGAGTCGGGTCGGAAGTCTCTCCATCGGCCGGGCAGGAGGTTACGAGGCGACCGTCGAAAGACGCTCCGCCATGCCGAGGACCGCCACGATGCCCACCGCCGCGCGCGGCCACCAGACACTGTCCGCCTACATCTCGTCGCGTTTCGACGAGTTCTCCCGCTCGCAGAAGGACGTCGCCCAGTACGTCGTCGACCATCTCGACGAGGTCGCCTTCCACACCGCGGAGGAGCTCGCCCGCCGCGCCAGCACCTCGTCCTCGACGGTGGTGCGGTTCTCGCAGGCGCTCGGCTTCGAGGGTTTCCCCGAGCTGCAGGAGGCGGCGCGCGAGGAGTACCGCCACCACCATCGCGCCGGGGCGCAGACCAACGGCTTCGAGGCGGCACCGCTGTTCTCGCTCGATCAGACGCCGTTCGAGCAGGCCGTTGCCGCCGACCACGTCAACGTCGAGGAGACCGCGCGCAAGGTGTCGCGCTCGGAGGTGGACGGCGCGATCGAGACGATCGCCACCGCCGAGCGGATCCTCATCGCCGGCACCGACCAGATGGCGTTCTTCGCCTCCTACCTGCGCCACCTGCTGATGCTGCTCGACGTCCGCGCCGAGATCGCCGCGTCGCCGTCGCAGGAGGCGCTGTCGCGGCTCGGGCGGATCGACGAGGACACGCTCGTCATCGGCCTCTCGGCCGGGCGGCCGCATCCACTCGTGGTGCGCGCGATGAAGATCGCACGGCACCGCAAGGCGTCGACGCTGGCGATCGTCGACGCCACGCTCTCGGAGGTCTCCAAGCTCGCCGAGCGCACGCTCTACTACTCCTCCAACTCGCCCGCCTTCGTGCGCTCGCATGCCGGCCTGCTGACGCTGATCCAGGCGCTCGCCTACGGCCTCTACTCGCGCGACGCCGCGCAGTACGACGATCGAATCCGCGCTTTCAAGCTCAAGTAGGCGTAGGCTCCTTCCACAGGCTCAACCCCGGGAGGCGCAGTGAAGACGCAGAAGGAGCGGGCCGAGGAGAAGCGGCAGCAGAAGCTGGCGGAGATGCAGGAGCAGATCCGCGAGGGGTCGCTGGTGGTGCGCAAGCTGACCGCTGCCGAGCTCAAGCAGCATGCGCCGCGCCCGCCGCGCGAGAAGAAGTCGGGCTAGCGCTTCAGCTCGGTATTGAGGTCGATCGCCCGGATGCTCGTCTCGTCCGGGAGCTTGGCGAGGACCTCGCGCAGGATCCGGTGGACGTCGGGCTGGTCGTGCCCGAAGTCGGCGAGCATCGACTTCAGGGCCGAGTGGGTGATCTTCAGCTGCGCCGGCGTCAGGTCGAGCCGGAAGGCGGTCTCGTCGGGCGAGATGAGGTCGTCGGTCGCCACGTGACGAATGATACCTCCCGGTCGGGCGCGAGCAGCATCGTGACGCCGTGCCGCGGGTCACGCGGCGAGGCGCGCTGCTCGCGCAGCACGACCGCCGACCAGGTCGCTCCGCGGTCGAGCGCGGGCGCCAGCTCGGCCGCCAGCTCGCGCGGGACCCATCCGACCTGCTCGCCGCCGGCCAGCACCATGACGGCGTTCGGGTCGTGCTCGTTGCCGGGGTCGCGGCGCAGCTCGAGCGGCCGGCCCGGGGCCGCCGCCTCGCCGTCGAGCGCCTCGGCCTGGAAGCGCGCGCCGGCCACGCTCGCCACCCGCAGGCCGCGCGCCGCGAGCTCCGGCGCGTCGCGGCCGAGGTAGGCGCCGTCCTCGCCGACGGGGGTGTAGCCCGCGAGCCAGACCTGGCCGCCGTCGTCGGGATACCAGTAGCGCTCCTCGAAAACGACCTGCACGACCACGGGTCGAGACTACTCGCGCGGCCGCCCGAGACTACTCGGAGGTCTAATGGAGAAGCGACGCTCACAGGTTACGTTCCCGGGGTGCAGGACACACCGTCTCCCGACCACCGCTGCTGGACCTGCGGCGCCGAACCGCACTCGTTCCGGTTCGAGTGCCCGGAATGCGCCCGGCGGTGGGAGGAGCTCGAGTGCATGCAGCTCCGCGAGCGGCTGTTCGGGCTCACCACGCCGCCCGAGCACCGCATCGCCTGACGGTATCCTGCGTCGCAATGCGTGACGAGGCGACTTTCCGCGTCAAGGCCGGCCTGGCCGAGATGCTCAAGGGCGGCGTGATCATGGACGTGGTCGACGCCGAGCAGGCCAAGATCGCCGAGGACGCCGGCGCCGCCGCGGTGATGGCGCTCGAGCGCGTCCCGGCCGACATCCGGCGCGACGGCGGCGTCGCCCGCATGTCCGACCCGCTGCTGATCAAGCAGATCCAGGAGGCCGTGACGATCCCGGTCATGGCCAAGGCCCGGATCGGCCACTTCGCCGAGGCCCAGGTGCTCGAGGCGCTCGAGATCGACTACATCGACGAGTCAGAGGTCCTGACGCCCGCGGACGAGTCGAACCACATCGACAAGTGGCAGTTCAGGATCCCGTTCGTGTGCGGCGCCACCAACCTCGGCGAGGCGCTGCGCCGGATCGCCGAGGGCGCGGCGATGATCCGCTCCAAGGGCGAGGCGGGGACCGGCGACATCGTCGAGGCCGTCCGCCACATGCGCCGCATCACGACCGAGATCAAGCGCCTGGGCGTCATGGACGAGGCCGAGCTGGCCACGGCCGCCAAGGAGCACCAGGCGCCGCTCGACCTCGTGCGCCAGGTCGCGCGCGACGGGAAGCTGCCGGTCGTGCTCTTCTGCGCCGGCGGGATCGCCACGCCGGCCGACGCCGCGCTGATGATGCAGCTCGGCGCCGAGGGCAACTTCGTCGGCTCCGGGATCTTCAAGTCCGAGGACCCGGCCACCCGCGCCGCGGCCATCGTGGAGGCGACGACGCATTTCGCCGACCCCCTCCGGGTCGCCCGCGCCTCCGAGGGCCTGGGCACGGCGATGAGCTCGCTCGAGACGCGCAAGCTCGACGAAGCGCAGCTGCTCGCCAACCGAGGCTGGTGAGGTTGTCAGGGCCTTCGTCCGGCCGGCCCTCTGAGACGGACGGTCGCCATCCATGGCGACCGATGGTGGGCGTCCTGGCGCTCCAGGGCGACTTCGAGGCCCACGGCAGGATGCTGCGCGGCCTCGGCGCCGACGTGCGCGAGGTGCGCGTGCCTGCCGACCTCGAAGGGCTCGACGGGCTCGTCATCCCCGGCGGCGAGTCGACCACCATCACGCTCGGCGTCGAGCGCGAGGGGCTGGCCGAGCCGCTGCGCGAGCTGGCCCGCTCCGGCACGCCCGTGTTCGGCACCTGCGCGGGGATGATCATGCTCGACCGCGCGCACCTCGGCATCCTCGACATCGAGTGCCGCCGCAACGCGTTCGGCCGCCAGATCCGCTCGTTCGAGGCCGACCTCGAGATCCCGGGGATTTCGTCCCCACCCGCCCCGCCCGTGCGCGCGGTGTTCATCCGCGCCCCCTGGGTCGAGGTCTGCGGCGAGGACGTCGAGGTCCTCGCCGCAGTCGACGGTCATCCCGTGGCCGTGCGCCAGGACAACGTGCTCGTCATCTCGTTCCATCCCGAGATCGCAGGCGAGACGCGCCTGCACGAGCTGTTCCTGGCGCAGGTGACGGCTACCAGCGCACCTCTTCGAGGTACTTGATCCCCGCCTTGGCGGTCTTGATCTCCGCCTCCGGGTCGCCCGGGTGCGAGAGCGTCGGGTCGTCGTGCTCGATGAAGTAGTACTTGTCCTGGCGGTCGCCCGCGTCGAACAGGTCCGGGAAGTCGAGCATGCCGGGGCCGGCGTCCTCCCAGTCGGGCGCGTCGGGGCGGTCGCCCCAGACGTGGTCCTTGACGTGATAGCTCACGTAGCGGCCCGGGTCGGCGCTCAGGTACGTGACCGCGTTGCCGCCGCCCTCGGTGATCCAGAACAGGTCGAGCTCGAACTTGACGAACCGGCGGCTGGTCTCCGCGAGCAGGATGTCGTACGCGGGGCGGCCGTTGAACTGGTTCACGAACTCGAAGTCGTGGTTGTGGTAGAAGAACTGCAGGCCGAACTCGCGCCGCGCGATCTCGCCCGCGGCGTTCAGGTGCTCGGCCAGCGCGTGCCAGGTGTCCTCTTCGTCGTACGGCGCCTGGTCGCCTCCGAACCATGCGAGGCCCGAGAACTCCTGGCCGAGCTCGGCGGCGTACTCGAGCGTCGTCCGGTACTCGTCCTCCCAGCCGGCGGCGGCCGGGAAGCCGGGGCCGTCGTGGCCGGACACGGCCCGCAGGCCGGCGCGATCGAGCTCCTGCTTGAACTCCTCGACGGTCCAGCCGTAGTGGCCGGCCGTCTGCACCACCGTGTATCCCATCCGGCCGATCTGCCGGAGGATGTTGCGGGCGCCCGCCTGGTTCGGCATGAGCCGGCGCATCGTGTAGAGCTGGATGCCGCGGCGGTTGCGGGGGACGCGGTTGCGGCCTCCGCCGCCTCCGTCCTGACCCAACGCCACGGTCGGCGTCACCGCTGCCGCCGCCCCGGTCCCGATCGCCGCCCCGATGAACCCACGGCGACTGACGCTCTGCTCCATTTCCACTCCTCCCGTAGGGGTTTGTCGCAGGGCCATCAGAATACCCGGAGCTTTCGACTATCAGGCGTCAGAAGTGCGACGGTCAGTCCGCGCGGCCGATGATCGCCTCGGCCACCTCGGCCAGGTCGCGGCCCTGGTAGTCGGGCGCCGGCACGGTGTCGAGCAGCGAACGCTCGCGTCGCGCGACCCAGCCGGTCGCCATCCCCGCCCGCTTCGCGCCCGCCACGTCCCACCAGTGGGTGGAGACGAAGCAGACGCCGTCGCCGTTGGAGCCGGTCTTCTCGATCGCCATCCGGTAGCCGCGCAGGTCGGGCTTGTAGGCACCGGCGTCCTGCGCGCTGAGCACGAGCTCGAAGCGGTCGCGCAGCCCGGCGAAGCGCAGCACGCTGTCGGTCGCCGTGGCCGAGCTCTGGGCCAGCACGCCGAGCCGCAGCCCTCGCGCCCGCAGCGTCTCGAGCGCGCCCGGCACCTCGAGGTAGGCGGGCATCGTCCCCATCAGCTCGAGCGCGGTCGCCGCGCGCTCCTCGTCGCTGCCCGCGAGCCGGAGCCGGCGCCGCATGGCCGCCTCGACCAGCTCGTCGAGCGGGTGCGACCCGCCCGTCAGGTTGTCGACCATCGTCATCGCGACCGCATCGTCGAGCGCCGAGAGCACGAGCTCCTCGTCGGCCCCGGAGTCGCCGAGCGGCTGGGCGAGGACGGTCGGGTCGACCAGCGTGCCGGTCAGGTTGAAGAGGACCCACTGGAGCGGCATGTGGACGGACCGTATCCGGAGCCGCATGCGCCATGTGGCGGCGTGGACGATTGTCGAGCGGCCCGGGCGGCAAGGACAGCGGCATGGCTTCCCTCTCCGCACCCTCGGTGCCGCTCAGCCAGGTCGGCCGCGCCGCGCACGACATCGGTCTCGCCGGGCTGCTCGGCGGCACGCTGTTCGGGCGGGCGGCGCTGCACCCGAGCGTGACGGCGATCTCCGACCGCTCCGAGCGCGGGGCCGTGGTCAACGCCGCCTGGCGGCGCTACGGCGTCATCAACACGCTCTCGCTCGTCGCCGTCGTGGCAGGCTGGGCAGGCGCCCGCGCCGACGAGGCGGCCGACCGCCGGCTCGACCCGGACGAACGGCGCCTGGCGCGCGCCAAGGACGTGCTGGTCGGCGCGGTGGCCGTGACCGGGATCGCGTCCGCCGCCCAGGGCGTCGCCTTCTCCCGCACGGCGCCGGACGGCGCGGTTCCGCTGCGCGACGGCGACCACACGGCGCCCGAGGCGACCGAGCGCGCCAAGTCGGCCAAGCGGCGCGTCAACGCGCTCGGCATCGCCAGCCTGGCCGCCGACACCGCGCTCGTGGTGGTCAACGCCGCGCTCGAGCAGCGCCAGCACCGCCGCCCGGCGGTCCGGCGCCGGATCCCGTTCTGGGGCCGGACCTAGACCACGAGGCCGTGGCGCATCGTGTTCTCGGTCACGACGCGCGGCTCGACGAACTGCAGCAGGTAGCCCGGCCCGCCGGCCTTGGTGCCGGTGCCGGAGAGGCGGTTGCCGCCGAACGGCTGGCGGGCGACCATCGCTCCGGTGATGGCGCGGTTGACGTAGAGGTTGCCGACCGGCGAGCGGTCGATCACGCGGTCGACGGTGTCGGGGTTGCGGGCGAAGAGGCCGCCGGTGAGGGCGAAGGGGGAGGCGTCGACGCGGTCGCAGGCCTCGTCGACGTCCTTGACGCGCTCGACGGCGAGCAGCGGACCGAAGATCTCGTCGCTCAGCACGGGGGAGTCGGCCGGCAGGTCGGTGGCGAGCGCCGGGCGCGCGAACCAGCCGCCGCCGTCCGGCAGTTCGCGGGCACGCGCGGCGATCCGGCCGCCCTGCTCGGCCTCGGCCGTGTAGCGCGCGACGCGCTCCTGCGCCTCCTGCTCGATCACCGGTGGTACGTCGATCTCGAGGTCGTCGGCCTGGCCGACCTCGAGCACCTCGATCGCCCCGGCCAGCCGCTCGACGAGCGCGTCGTGGATCGCCTCGTGGCAGAGCACGCGCGCGGCGGCCGAGCACTTCTGGCCGGCGTAGATGAAGGCGGACTTGACGAGGGCGGGGACGACGTCGTCGAGGTCGGCGTCGGAGTCGACGATCACGCAGTTCTTGCCGCCCATCTCGGCGATCACCCGCTTGAGGTGCTTCTGGCCGGGCTTGACCTCCGCAGCGGCGCGCACGATCTCCAGGCCGACCTTGTTGGAGCCGGTGAAGGCGATCGTGTGGACGCGCGGGTCGTTGACGAGCGCCGCGCCGACGTCGCCCTCGCCGGGCAGCAGCGCCAGCGCCGTGGGTGGGACGCCGGCCTCGCGCAGCGCCCGGGTGATGACGTGCGCGCAGCCGGGCGACTGCTCGGCGGGCTTGAGGACCACGGCGTTCCCGGTGGCCAGGCCGGCCGCGGTCATCCCGAGGGCGATCGCCACCGGGAAGTTCCAGGGCGAGATGACGGCGACGATCCCGCGCGCGTCCCAGCGCAGCTCGTTGCGCTCGCCGGGCGGCTGCAGCAGCGGGGCGCCCTGCGCGAGGTCGACCGCGCCGCGGGCGTAGTACTCGAGGAAGTCGATCGCCTCGCAGACGTCGCCGTCCGCCTCCGGCCACGGCTTGGCGCACTCGCGGACGGCGAGGGCGGCGACCTCGAGCCGGCGCTCGCGCAGCCACTGGGCCGCCCTGACCAGCGTGGCCGCGCGCTCCTCGGCAGGCGCGTCCCAGCGCCGCGCCGTGGCCAGCGCGCGGTCGACCTCGTCGGGCCGCGCGGCGGCCGCCTCGGCGACGACGCGGTCGGGGCGGCCGGGGTCGGTCGAGACGATCTCCGACCCCTCGCGCCGGTCCTCGCCGATCCACACGGGGACCTTCAGCGGCCCGCGGGCGTCGTGCTGCGCGATCGCATCGGCCAGCTGCGCCCGGACGGACGCGCGGCGCAGCTCGAGGATCGGCTCGTTGGCGAAGGGCTTCATCCGCGCTGACTTTAGCCGTGGCGGGATGAACCCAGGCTGGGTGGAGAGCGGTGGATCGAGGCCGTGGTCTGCCGAGTGATCGGTTTGTAAGCCTCAGGCTGACAAACCGAGCGTTCGACCCGCGCGGGCCTCGATGCCTGCAGTTCAGGCCACCGAGGCGACCGGCCGAGCCAGCAGCTCGTCCAACGCGGCGCCCCGCGCCTGCTCGGCCAGGAAGCTCTCGTTCGACGTGTTCTCGAGCAGCCGCCGCACGAGGTAGGCCATGCCCGCGACGAGGTCGCCGACCGGGCAGTAGGTGCGCACGCGCAGCCCCTGCCGCGCGATGGCGGTCTGCAGAGGGTCCCCGAGCCCTCTCAGCACCTGCATCTCGAGGTCGGCCTCCGACCCGCCCGCGAGCCGGTTGTAGGCGATCGCGTGACTCACCGACCGCAGGTTGTGGGAGGCGATGGCGACCCGCACCGCGGGGCGCGCGTCGAGCAAGCGGCGGGTGAGCAGCTCGAAGTTGAGGTCGCAGTCGGCCTTGACGTCGAACACCGGCGAGTCCCAGCCGTGCTGGCGCGCCTGCACGATCTCGTGGTCCCAGTACGCGCCCTTGACGAGCCGCACGGTGAGCGGGTGCGCGCGCTCGACCCGGCCGAGCCAGTCGAGGATCGTGTCGAGCGCCTGGGGTGAGTCGCGCAGGTACGCCTGGAGCACGAGCCCGGCCGACGGGCCGGCCCGGAACTCGTCCTCGGCGAGCAGCTCGAGGATCAGCTCCAGCACCGCGTCGCGTGAGTCCATCGACTCCATGTCGATGTGCAGGTGGGCGCCGAGCTCGTGCGCGCGGCGCAGGAGCGGGCGCAGGCGGTCGGCGGCGTCCTCCTTGCCGCGGCGCGGCGCGTCGGGGCGCAGCAGCGGCGTGAGCGCCGACACCTTGACCGACAGGTTCGCGCGCGGGAGCGCGCCGGCGCTGTCGCGCTCGAGCTGCGGGCGCTCCGGCCAGCCGCGGGCGGCGGCGACGAGCGTGTCGAGCGCGTCGGCGCAGCGATCGGCGTAGCGCTGCGCCTCGGCCTGGGTGACGGTCGCCTCGCCGAGCAGGTCGACCGACGTCGCCACGCCGTCCTTCCACAGGTCGCGCAGGACGCCGAGCGCCGCCTTCGGGTCCTCGCCGACGATGAAGCGGTGCGCCATGTGGCGCACGCCCGCGGCGGACGCGGCGCCCAGCGCGGCGCGGCCGGCGCGCGTGTTGCCCATCTTCATCGCCGCGCTGATCGGCGGCGGCCGCTTCTCGACCTCGCCGAGGAAGCCGGTGAGGTGGCGCGCGAGGTCCTCGAGGTTGCGGCAGGCGGGGACGACGTCGACGAACCGGAACAGCGCCGCCTTGAGCTCGGCGTCCTGCGAGGCGAGGTCCATCGCCTTCTCGTCGAACGCCTTCAGCGGATTGCGCGTGACCGGCATCGCGGCGGCCAGCCGCTTGCCGATCTCGTACAGCTCACCCTCGAGTGCGCGCTCGTCCACCACGTCCGAGAAGATACCTCCGCAGGTCATCCAGACCCGCGAATCGGACTTCGACATCCACTCTCAGAATTGACGGAGATGGCCCGCGAGCCGACACTCGTCTCGGTCGCCGCCCCGATGCACGACGAGGAGGGGACGGTCGAGGCGTTCCACGCCCGCGTGGTCGCGGCGCTGGACGGCATCCCCTTCGAGCTCGTGATCGTCGACGACGGCAGCCGCGACGGCACGCCCGCCGCGCTGGCCGCGCTGGCCGCGTCCGACGAGCGGGTCAAGGTCGTCACCCTCTCGCGCAGCTTCGGCCACCAGGCCGCGCTGACCGCCGCGCTCGAGCACACGAGCGGCGACGTCGTCGTGATGCTCGACGGCGACCTCCAGGACCCGCCCGAGGTGATCCCCGAGATGCTCGACCGCTGGCGGGGCGGGGCGGACGTCGTCTACGCGGTGCGCAGCCGGCGCGCGGGCGAGACCGTGTTCAAGCGCACGACCGCGAGCTGGTTCTACCGCCTCTTCCGCTGGATGGCCGACATCGACCTCACCCCCGAGTCCGGCGACTTCCGGCTCATGGACCGCAGCGCGCTCGAGGCGCTGCTGGCCATGGACGAGCGCAACCGCTTCCTGCGCGGGATGAGCGTCTGGGTCGGCTTCAACCAGACCGCGGTCACGTTCGAGCGCGAGGCCCGCACCGCCGGGCGGACCAAGTACACGCTGCGGCGGATGCTGCGCTTCAGCTTCGACGCGATCACGAGCTTCTCGCACCGCCCGCTCCAGTTCGCCACCCTGCTCGGCTTCGCGTTCTCCGCGATCGCCTTCCTGGCCATCCCGCTCACCGTGATCGCCCGCTACGCGAACATCTACGACCGCGGCGTGCCGTCGGCGATCGTGATCATCCTTCTGCTCGGCGGGATCCAGCTCATCTGCGTCGGGATCATCGGCGAGTACGTGGGACGGATCTACGACGAGGTCAAGCGCCGGCCCCTGTACGTGGTGCGCGACAAGGCCAACCTCGAGAAGAAGTGAGGATCGCGGTCATCGGGGCCGGCGTGGCCGGGCTGGTCGCCGCCCACCGGCTCGCCGGCGACCACGAGGTCGACGTCTACGAGCGCTGGCCCGGCCTCGGCGGGCAGGCGGCGACGCTCGACGTCGGCGGCGGCCACCTGCTCGAGCGCTACTACCACCACCTCTTCACCAGCGACCGCCACATCGCCGCCCTCTACGACGAGCTCGGCCTCGAGATCGAATGGCGGCCGTCGAGCGTCGCGATGTTCGCGCACGGCCGCTCGTGGCCGTTCACGACGCCGCTCGACCTGCTGCGCTTCGGCCCGCTGAGCCCGGTCGACCGCGTGCGGATGGGGGCCGCCGTGCTCGCCCTCCAGCGGCTGGCGAACGACCGCGCGCCGTTCGAGCGCATCACCGCCCGCGCGTGGATCGAGCGCTGGATGGGACGAGGGCCGTGGCGCGAGGTGTGGGAGCCGATGCTGCGCGGCAAGTTCGGCGAGCGCGCGGACGAGATCGCGATGGTGTGGCTCTGGAACAAGCTGCGGCTGCGCCGCGGCGAGGATGCGCGCGAGGAGAAGCTCGGCTACCCGGTCGGCTCGTGGGAGCCGCTGCTGGACGCGCTCCAGCGCTCGATCGAGTCACGCGGCGGGCGGGTGCTGATCGACCGCCCGGCCGTGCGCGTCGCCGCCGACCTCGAGGTCACGTACGGAGCGCCCGGCTCGTTCCGCGCCGGCCACGACCCGCGGGCGTTCGAGCCGGCGGGCGCCGAGCGCTACGACCGCGTGCTCGCCACCGTCCCCAACGACGTCTTCGCCCGGCTGACCGGTCTGCCCGAGCCGCCGATCGAGTACTTCGCCGCGCTCTGCCTGCTGCTCGAGCTCGACCGCCCGTTCGGCCGCTTCTACTGGACCAACGTGGCCGACCGCGAGCTGCCGTTCGTGGGGCTCATCGAGCACACGAACTTCGTCGGGCCCGAGCGCTACGACGGGCGCCGCTTCCTCTACGTGGCCAACTACCTCGAGCACGGCCACGAGCTGCTCGCGCTCGACGCCGACGCCCTGCTCGAGCGCTACCTGCCCGGCCTGCGCAAGGTGAACCCGGCGTTCGATCGCTCCTGGGTCGTGAACCGGTGGCTGCACCGCGAGCCCGCTGCGCAGCCGATCGTCACAGTCGGGTATCACCAGCGCATCCCGCCGCTGAAGACATCCGTGCCGGGCCTCGTGCTGGCCAACACCACCCAGGTCTATCCCGAGGACCGCGGGACGAACTACGCGGTGAGGCTGGGCGAGGAGGCGGCGAGAGCGGTATGAGCGCGCTCGGGGTCGACGTGGGCGGCACGTTCACCGACGCCGTGCTCGTGAGCGGTGACGGCATGGTCACCGCCAAGGTGCTGAGCACCGCGCAGCAGGAGGAGGGCGTCGTCGCGGCGGCGCGCGAGGTGCTCTCGCGCGCCGGGCTCGAGCCGGGCGACGTGACGCACTTCGTGCACGGCTCGACGGTCGCCACCAACGCCCTGCTCACGCGCAGCGTCGCGCGCACGGCGCTCGTGACCACCAAGGGCTTCCGCGACCTGCTGTTCCTGGGCCGCCAGGCGCGGCCGAGCCTCTACCGGCTGCACGAGGCGCCGACGCCGCCGGTGGTCGAGCGGCGGCACTGCGTGGAGGTCGACGAGCGGATGGGGCCCGACGGCGTGATCCGCGAGCTGTCCGAGCCGAGCGTGCGGAGAGCGGCGAGGCGGCTCGCGCGCGCCCGCGTCGAGGCGGTCGCGGTCTGCCTGCTGTTCGCGTTCCGCGACGCCTCGCACGAGGCGCGCGTGACGGAGATCCTCCGCGACGAGCTGCCCGGCGCGTTCGTGGTCGCCTCGCACGAGGTCGCCGCCGAGGTGCGCGAGTTCGAGCGCGCGACGACGGCGACGGTGGACGCCGCGCTCGGCCCCCCGACCGGCCGCTACCTGAGCCGGCTGCAGGCCGCCACCGACGAGGCCGGACTGCCCGAGCCGCACGTGATGCTGTCGAGCGGCGGCGTGGCGACGCTCGCGCAGGCAGCCGCCCACCCGGCGGCGATGCTGCTGAGCGGGCCGGCGGGCGGCGCCGTGGCGGCGCGGATCGTCGCCGAGCCGCCGGCCCTCGGGTTCGACATGGGCGGCACGAGCTGCGACACGTTCTTCCTCGCCGAGGGCGGCGGCGAGTCCGACCTCACCGTCCAGCGCCAGGTCGCCGGCCTGCCGGTGCGGCTGCCGATGGTCGACATCCACACGGTGAGCGCGGGCGGCGGCTCGATCGGATGGGTCGACAGCGGCGGCGCGCTGCGGGTCGGCCCGCAGAGCGCGGGCGCCGACCCCGGCCCGGCCTGCTACGGCCGCGGCGGCGAGCAGCCGACGGTGACCGACGCCAACCTCGTGCTCGGCCGCCTGCCCTCAGGCTCGCCGATCTCGGCCGACCTCCAGCTCGACGTCGACGCCGCCCGCGCGGCGCTCGAGTCGCTCGGGATCGGCTCCGCCGAGGAGGCGGCCGAGGGCGTCGTCGCGGTCGCGGTCAACGCGATGGTGCAGGCGCTGCGCGTCGTCTCGGTCGAGCGCGGCCACGACCCGGCCGGCGCCTCGCTGCTGGCGTTCGGCGGCGCCGGGCCGCTGCACGCGTGCGAGCTGGCCGCCCAGCTCGGCGCCACCCGCGTGCTCTGCCTGCCGGCCAGCGGCGTTCTGAGCGCCGTCGGCCTGGCCGCCGCCGAGCGCCGGCGCGACGCCTCCCGCAGCCTGCTCGCCCCGCTCGCCGAGACCGACGGCCTCAAGCACGCGGTGGCGGAGCTGGCGGGCGCGCGCGACGGCGAGGTCGTGCGCGGCGCCGCCGACCTGCGCTACGCGGGCCAGTCGTTCGAGCTGCTCGTGCCGTTCGAGGACCCGTCCGAGCTCGAGGACGCCTTCCACGCCGAGCACGAGCGCCGCTACGGCCACGCCGACCGCGACCGCGCCGTCGAGCTCGTCACGCTCCGCGCCGCCGCGGTCGCGCCCGGCGCCGAGGTCACCCTGACCGCCGCCGGCGAGTGCGAGCGCAGCCGCCGCCCGATCCGCTGGGACGGCGAGGAGGTCGAGGCGACCGTGCTGACCGGCACCGGCCTGGCGCCGGGGACGACGGTCGAGGGGCCGGCCATCGTCGAGTTCCCCGAGACGACCTGCCTCGTGCCGCCCGGCTGGCACGGCGAGGCCGACGACCGCGGGATCCTGACCCTGGAGGCCACGTGAACGCCGCCGAGCTCCAGGTCGCCGTGGGCTCGCTGCGCGGGATCGCGGAGGAGATGGGCACGGCGCTCATCCACAGTGCGCTGTCGCCCAACATCAAGGAGCGGCGCGACTGCTCGACCGCGCTGTTCGACGCCGAGGGCCGGCTCGTCATCCAGGCCGAGCACATCCCCGTCCACCTCGGGGCGCTGCCGGCCTCGGTCGCGGCGGTGATGGAGAAGGACGTCGAGGCCGGCGAGGTGTGGGTGCTCAACGACCCGTTCCTCGGCGGCTCGCACCTGCCGGACATCACGCTCGTCTCGCCGATCCACGTCGAGGGCGAGCTGCTCGGCTGGGCCGCGTCGCGCGCGCACCACGCCGACGTCGGCGGGATGGTCCCGGCCTCGATGCCGGCCGACTCGACCGAGCTCCACCAGGAGGGGCTGATCCTCCCGCCCTCGCGGCTCGACTATGACCTGATCGACCTCATCGCCGCCAACTCGCGGTCCGGCGACGAGCGCCGCGGGGACCTGCGCGCCCAGCTCGCCGTCCACCACCTCGCCGAGCGGCGGACCGCCGAGCTCGTCGACCGGCGTGGGTTCGAGTGGTGGCGAGCGGCGACGAAGGAGGTCTGGGACTACGCCGAGCGGCGCACGCGCGCGGCGATCGCCGACATGCCCGACGGCCGCTACGAGAGCACGGAGACGGTCGAGGCCGCGGAGGGGGATCTGACGATCCGCGCGGCGGTCGAGATCGATGGGGATGAGGTGCGGGTCGACTTCGAGGGGACCGACCCGCAGCACGGCGGCAACCTCAACTGCCCGCTGGCGGTCACCGTCTCCGCGTGCTGCTTCGTCCTGCGCGTGATCGCCGACCCCGACGCGCCCGCCTCGGGCGGCGCCTACGCCCCGATCGCGGTCACCGCGCCGGAGGGGTCGCTGGTCAACGCGCGGCCGCCCGCCGCCGTGGTGGCCGGGAACGTCGAGACGTCGAGCCGCATCACCGACTGCCTGATGCGCGCGTTCGGCAAGGCGGTCGACGCGCCCGCCCAGGGCCAGGGGACGATGAACAACCTCACGTTCGGCTCACCCCGCTTCACCTACTACGAGACGATCGCCGGCGGTCAGGGCGGGACCGCCGAAGGCCCGGGCCCGAGCGCCGTTCACGTGGCGATGTCGAACACGCTCAACACGCCGGTCGAGGCACTCGAGGTCGCCTACCCGCTGCGCGTCGAGCGCTACGGGCTGCGCGCCGGCAGCGGCGGAGCGGGGCGCCACCCGGGCGGCGACGGGGTGCTGCGCGAGATCACCGTGCTCGAGCCGTGCGAGATGTCGATCCTCGCCGACCGCCGGCGCCACCCGCCGCGGGGAGCGGCCGGCGGCCGGGCCGGGACGCCCGGCGCCAACCGCCTCAACGGCCGCAAGCTGGGCCCGAAGGCGCGGGCGCGGCTCGACCCCGGCGACACCGTGACGATCCGGACGCCGGGCGGCGGCGGCTACGGTAGGCCGCGATGAGGATCGCCGTCGCCGCCGATGAGCACACCGGCGTGGCCGGCGCGGTCGTCGCGCAGCTCCGCGCCCGCGGCCACGAGCCGCTCCTGCACGGGGCGCTCAACCCGGACGAGCGCGACGACTGGGCCTGGGCCTCGGAGGCCGCCGCCCGGGACGTGGCCGACGGCCGCGCCGACCAGGCCGTCGTGGCCTGCTGGACCGGCACCGGCGCCTCGATCGCGGCCAACAAGGTGACCGGCATCCGCGCCGCCCTCTGCGGCGACGCCGAGACCGCCGCCGGCGCGCGCAAGTGGAACGACGCCAACGTCCTCGCGCTCTCGCTCCGCACGACCTCCGAGGCCGTCCTCGAGGAGATCCTCGACGCCTGGTTCGGCGCCGAGCCGTCGCCCGACGACGACGACCGCGCCAACGTCGAGCATCTCGGCGAGATCTAGCTAGATCTCGAGCCGCTCGTCCTCGAGGTCGAGCTCGCGCTCGAGCCGGTGCATGACCTCGTTGGAGATGTCGCCGGCGTTGCGCAGCCGCACCAGCTCGGCCCGCTGGGCGGCGAGCACCGACCGCACGGCCTTCTGGTACTTGACCGACCGGTGCTCGATGCCGTCGCCGTCCTCGCCCTCCCCGGCGCGCGCCGCGAAGCGCCGGCTGCGGTACTCGTAGAGCTTGCGCATGCGCTCGATCGTCTCGTCGTAGGTCCACTCCTCGGCGGCGAGCTCGTCGAGCCGCAGCAGCGCGGCGTCGACCGCCGCGCGGCGCCCGAGCAGCTCCTCGCGGCCGTCGGCGCCGTCGTCGGTGATGCCGAACTTCCTGATCAGCATCGGCAGCGTCAGCCCCTGGAGGACGAGCGTGGCGAAGATGACGGCGAACGTGATGAGCAGGATCAGGTCGCGCTGCGGGAAGCCCGGCTCGAGCGCGAGCGCCGCGGCGAGCGACACCGACCCGCGCATACCGGCCCACGAGCCGATCATCCGGAACTGCCAGGTCGTGCGGCGCGGGATCAGCTCCGGGCGACGGTCGAGCGCGCGGACGAGGAACACGGTCGTCTGCTGCCAGACGATCCGCGCGAGGATGACGACGAGGCTGATCACGACGCACCACAGCACGAGGTCGCCGGTCGGCTCCCCGGAGAGCCCGTCGAGGATGAGCGGCAGCTGCAACCCGATGAGCACGAACAGCAACGCGTTGAGGAGGAAGGTGAGGATCTCCCAGACCGCGTAGCCCTGGAGCCGCATCGAGGCGGTCGAGATCTGCGGCGCCTTCCAGCCGAGCACGAGCCCGACGGTCACCGCGGCCAGCACGCCCGACGCATGGATCGCCTCGGCCGGCACGTAGCCGGCGTAGCCGCTGAGCAGCGAGATCGTGATCTCGACGGGGATGTCGTCGATCCGCCGGCGGATCTCGGCGATCACCCAGCCCACGACCAGCCCGACGGCGACGCCGCCCAGCGCGCCGAGCACGAACTCGAGCCCGGCCTCCCACAGCGAGAACGTCCCGCCGACCGCCGCCACCGCGGTCCGGTACGCGACCAGCGCGGTGCCGTCGTTGATCAGGCTCTCGCCCTCGATCACCGACACGAGCCGGCGGGGCACCGCCATCCGGCGCATGATCTCGGTGGCGGCGACCGGGTCGGTCGGCGCGACGATCGCCCCGAGCGTGAACGCGGCCGCCCACGGCATGTCGGGCACGAGCGCCTTGATCGCGAGCGCGACCAGGCACATCGTGAAGAGGACCAGCCCGATCGCCCCCAGCGCGATCGGCCGCAGGTTCTGCCGCAGGTCGTGCAGGTTCGCGAAGAACGCCGCCGAGTAGAGCAGCGGCGGCAGGAAGATCACGAGCACGAGCTCCGGCTCGAGCTCGGCGTCCGGGAGACCCGGGAGGAAGCCGAGCGCCAGCCCGCCGACGACCAGCACGATCGGATAGGGGACGTTCACCGCCCGCGCCGCGGCACCGAGCACGGCGACCGCGACGAGGAGGCTGACGAGGACGGCCTCGATCTCGCCCATCACGCCGCCTCGTAGCGGATCACGCCGCCGACCTCAGCCTCCCGCACCTCCCCGCGGTCGAGCAGCAGGTCGACGTGGCCGAGCACCTCGGAGAGCGTCAGATAGGCCTGCGTGACCGCGACGTTGCCCCACAGCGACTGGGCGATCTCGTAGGCCGTCTGCGGCCGCTCGGCGATCAGCCCTGCGATCTTGGCCGCGCGCCGCTCGTGCATCCGGAAGCGCTCGTCGATCAGCTCCACGTGGTTCTTCACCGGCTCTCCATGGCCCGCCAGGACCACCTCGGCGGGCAGCTCCCGCGTCTCGCGCAGCGAGTCGATGTACATCATGAGCGCTCGGGGCCGCCGGCCGGGCTCGCCTGAGCGCCCTCCGAGCGGGCGTGAGATGAGCGGGTTGGAGGAGATGTGCTTGATCAGGTGGTCGCCGCCGATCAGCACGCCGCGCTCGGCGTCCCAGAACAGCGTGTCCGAGGGCGAGTGGCCGGGCCGGTGCTGGACCTCGAGCGCGCGGCCGGCGAACTCGAGCGTCTCGCCGTCGGCGAGCGGCCGGGTGACGGTCGCGCTCCCACCCCAGCCGCGGAACGAGCGCGAGACGGCGCGCAGCGCGGTCACCACGTCGCGCGGGATCCCGTGGCGCAGCATCAGGGCGCCCGCCAGCTCGTCGTCGCGCTCGGCATGGGCGCCGAGCTCCTCCATGACCGGGGCGAGCAGGTCGAGCGCGCAGACCTCGGCGCCTGAGCGGTCGGCGAGGATCCCGACCAGCCCGACGTGGTCGAAGTGCTGGTGGGTGATGACGATCCGCTCGAGGTCCTCGATCCGCCGGCCGTGTTCGGACAGCGCCTTCTCCAGCGCGTCGAGCGCCTTGCCGGAGTTCGGCCCGGTGTCGACGAGCGTCAGCGGCTCGTCCTCGATCAGGTAGCAGTTGACCCGCCCGACCGCGAACGGGGTGGGAATCGGCAGGCAGTGGATCACGACCGGATCAGGTCCAGCACCTCGTCGCGCCGGCGCTCCATGTCCTGCTGGGAGACCAGGCTCTCGAGGTTCAGCCGCAGCAGCGGCTCGGTGTTGGACGGCCGCACGTTGAAGTGCCAGTCCTCGTAGTCGATCGAGATGCCGTCGAGCCGGGAGACGCGCCCGTCGCCGTAGCGGCGCTCGAGCTCGTCCATCTTGCCCTGCTGGTCGTCGACCTCGGAGTTGATCTCGCCGGAGATGAAGTAGCTCGAGCGCAGCGGCTCGAGCAGCTCGGACAGCCTCGCGCCCTTGTGCGAGAGCAGCTCGAGGATGAGCAGGGCGGGGATGGTGCCCGAGTCGGCGTTGTAGAAGTCGCGGAAGTAGTAGTGGCCCGAGACCTCGCCGCCGAAGGCGCCGCCCTCGTCGCGCATGCGCAGCTTGAAGAACGCGTGGCCGACGCGGTTCATGTGCGCCTTGCCGCCGAGCCGCGTGACGAGGTCGGGGACGGCCCGGGAGGCGCGGACGTCGTAGAGGATGTCGGCGCCCGGCTGCTTCTCGAGGATCGACTCGGCCAGCAGCGCGGTGAGGAAGTCGCCGTCGACGAAGCGGCCGGTGTCGTCGATGAAGAAGCAGCGGTCGGCGTCGCCGTCCCAGGCGATGCCGAGGTCGGCGCCCTCGGAGCGGACCTTGTCGACGATGAAGCGGCGGTTCTCGGGCAGCAGCGGGTTCGGCTCGTGGTCGGGGAACTCGCCGTCCGGCTCCCAGTAGGTGGTGACGAGGTCGAGGCCGAGCCGCTCGAGCAGCGGGCCGACCATCGGGCCGGCCATGCCGTTGCCGCCGTCGACCACGACCTTGAGCGGCTCGACGGCTTCGGGGTCGATGAACTTCAGCGCGTCGCGCTGGAAGGCCTCGTAGATCTCGACCTCCTCGTACGTGCCGCCGCCGGGCGCGTCGCCGAGGCCGGCCTCGATCGTGCGCTGGAGGTCGGCGATGTCGGCTGGGACCGCCCCCCGCCCG
>Ga0081538_10000633_pt1 | contig 38961 bp, 41 predicted proteins | sample TabmetS5T2R1_FD_71022 | JGI IMG/M metagenome (GOLD analysis project Ga0081538, IMG submission 71022) | Tabebuia heterophylla rhizosphere microbial communities from the University of Puerto Rico - S5T2R1 | ecosystem: Host-associated > Plants > Roots > Rhizosphere ...
GGGAGCTCGGGCGACCGGGCTGAGAGGGCGCACGAGGCGCCGACCGCCGAACCTGATCCGGGTAATGCCGGCGAAGGGAGTGATGCTGCATGGGCATCCGCCGCAAGTCCTACGTTGCGGGGAGCCGCACCGACGTGCGCGTTCCGGTCTGCGAGGTCGAGCTCGACCCGCCCAACGCGCCCGTCCGCCTGTACGACACCAGCGGGCCGGGCAGCGACCCGCGCGCCGGGCTCGAGCCGCTCCGGGGCCCCTGGATCCACGAGCGGGCCGACGTCGAGCACTACGCCGGCCGCGTGGCGACGCTGCGAGACGACGGCCGGGCCTCCCAGCGAGCCGGCCGGGCCGGCGCCGAGCCGTTCCCCGGCGAGGGCGCCCTCCGACCCCGCCTGCGGGCCGCATCCGGCCGCACCGTCACCCAGATGCACTACGCCCGGCGGGGCGAGGTCACGCCCGAGATGGAGTTCGTGGCGCTGCGCGAGGGGACGGACGCCGAGCTCGTGCGCGACGAGGTCGCCCGCGGGCGGGCCATCCTCCCCGCCAACGTCAACCATCCCGAGTCGGAGCCGATGATCATCGGCAACCGGTTCCTGACCAAGATCAACGCCAACATCGGGACGTCGGCGGTGACGTCGTCGGCGGCCGACGAGGTCGACAAGCTCACGTGGGCCACCCGCTGGGGTGCCGACACGGTGATGGACCTGTCGACCGGACGCGACATCCACACCACGCGGGAGTGGATCATCCGCAACAGCCCCGTGCCCATCGGCACCGTGCCCATCTACCAGGCCCTCGAGAAGGTCGACGGCTCGCCCGAGGAGCTCACATGGCAGCTGTTCCGGGACACGGTCATCGAGCAGGCCGAGCAGGGCGTCGACTACATGACCATCCACGCGGGCGTGCGGCTGCGCTACGTGCCGCTGACGGTGAACCGGGTGACGGGGATCGTCAGCCGCGGCGGGTCGATCCTGGCCGCATGGTGCCTGGCCCACCACGAGGAGAACTTCCTGTACAGCCACTTCGACGAGCTGTGCGAGATCTTCGCCGCGTACGACGTGGCGTTCTCGCTGGGTGACGGACTACGGCCGGGCTCGATCGCCGACGCCAACGACGACGCCCAGCTCGCCGAGCTGGCCACCCTGGGCGAGCTCACCGACAAGGCATGGGCGCACGATGTGCAGGTGATGATCGAGGGGCCGGGGCACGTCCCGATGCACAAGATCAAGGAGAACGTCGAGCTCCAGATGGACCTGTGCCACGAGGCGCCCTTCTACACGCTGGGCCCGCTGGCCACCGACATCGCCCCCGGCTACGACCACATCACCTCCGCCATCGGTGCGGCGATGATCGGCTGGTTCGGCACCGCCATGCTCTGCTACGTCACCCCCAAGGAGCACCTCGGCCTGCCCGACCGCGACGACGTCAAGCAGGGTGTGATCGCGTACAAGATCGCCGCCCACGCCGCCGACGTGGCCAAGGGGCACCCGGCGGCACAGGCGTGGGACGACGCGCTGTCCAAGGCGCGCTTCGAGTTCCGCTGGCAGGACCAGTTCGACCTGGCGCTCGATCCCGACACCGCGCGCGCCTACCACGACGAGACGCTGCCGGCCGAGCCCGCCAAGACGGCGCACTTCTGCTCGATGTGCGGGCCCAAGTTCTGCTCGATGGCCATCACCGACAAGGTGCGGGAGTACGCCGCCGAGCACGGGGTCAGCGCCGGGGTCGAGGCGCTCGAGATGGGCATGGAGGAGAAGGCGGCGGAGTTCGTGGCCGCCGGCGGCGAGGTGTACATCGAGGACCCGGAACTCCGGGGCCAGACCGGCACTCGGGAGGGGGCCGCAGCTCCTTGAGCGTCGACGACGTGCCGGGGCGTTACCTCGGACGGCTGCACGTGCTGGTCGACTCGTTGATCGTCGCCGAGGCCGCCCTGGAGGGTGGCGCGCCCACGCTGCAGGTGCGGGTCAAGACGGGCACGGACGCGGACCGCCTGCGCCTGTGCGAGGCGATCGCCGCGCGCTGCCGGGCGGCGGGCGCCACCTGCCTGGTGAACGACCGGGCCGACGTGGCGTTGGCGGTCGGGGCCGATGGCGTGCACGTGGGTGCCGAGGACCTGCCGGTGGCCACCGTGCGGCGCCTGGTGGGGCCGGACCTGTTCGTCGGGGGCACGGCCCGCGATCCCGCAACCGGTCGTCGACTGGTCGAGGAGGGTGCGAGCTACCTCGGGGTGGGACCGACGTTCGCCACCAAGTCCAAGAGCGGGCTGCCGGAACCCATCGGCCTCGCGGGCGTGCGGGCGGTGGCGTCGGCCGTGTCGGTCCCCGTCATCGCCATCGCCGGGATCACCGCCGAGGCGGTGGACGAGGTGATCGCGGCGGGGGCATGGGGCGTGGCGGTCATCGGCGCGATCTCCGACGCACCCGATCCCCACAGCGCCACCCACGAGATGGTGCTGGCCGTCACCAAGGCGGTCGAGGCCCTACCCGGCACGAACTTGCCGCACTTCGAGCGGCCATGACCACCCTTACTGCGGCAAGTTCGGCAAGGGGGGGAGGAGCAGGACCGGACGTCGCCGTCGTGGGCGGCGGCGCGATCGGCCTGGCCTCGGCGTGGCGGCTCGCCCAGCGGGGCGCGGCCGTCACGGTCATCGACCCCGATCTCGGCGGCGGCGCGTCCGGGGTGGCGGCGGGGATGCTGGCGCCCGTCACCGAGGCCCGCATGGGGGAGGAGGCGCTCCTCCGGCTCAACCTGGCGTCGTGGGCACGGTGGCCATCCTTCGCCGCCGAGGTGGAGGGGGCCGCGGGGGCGGCGATCGGGTTCCGGGCCGACGGCACGCTCGTGGTGGCGCTCGACGCCGACGACCGAGTCGCCCTCGACGAGCTCGCGGCCCGGCACCGGGCGATGGGACTCGACGTCACCCCCTTGCGCGGTCGCGAGGTCCGACGCCTCGAGCCCGGGCTGGCGCCGGGGGTCCGGGCCGGGCTCCTCGCCGCCGCCGAGCGATCGGTGGATCCGCCCGCCCTGGTGGACGCGCTGCGCCGGGCGGCGACCGCCGCGGGGGTCGCCTTCGTGGCCGCGGAGGTGAAGGAGGTCGCAACGGGACCCGGGCGGGAGCGCGTGGCCGGTGTGGTGCTGGCGGACTCGGCGGTGCCCCGGCGGATCGACGCCGCCACGGTGGTGCTCGCGGCCGGATGCCGCTCCGCGGGCATGGCCGGGCTGCCCGAGGCGACGGCCCCGCCGGTCCGGCCCGTCAAGGGGGAGATCGTCACGCTGCGGCAGCCACCCGGAGCCCCCCTGATCACGCACACCGTCCGTGGGCTGGTCCACGGGTTCACCGTCTACCTGGTGCCCCGGGCGGACGGCCGCCTGATCGTCGGTGCCACGGTGCAGGAGCGCGGCTGGGACACCCGGGTCACCGCCGGCGGCGCGTACGAGCTGCTCCGGGATGCGCTGGTGCTGGTCCCGGGCCTCGACGATGCCGAGCTGGTGACGGTGCGCGCCGGCCTCCGGCCAGGGACACCCGACGACCTGCCCCTGATCGGACCGAGCCCGCTGGATGGGCTGGTGGTCGCGACCGGGCACTACCGCAACGGCATCCTGCTCACGCCGATCACGGCGGAGGCGGTGGCGGCGGTGGTGGCCGGGGAGCCGCTGCCGCCGGAGGTGGCCGTCTGCGATCCCCGGCGGTTCGAGGAGGTCCGGGTGTGAAGGTCATGCCGATGCGCGTCACCGTCAACGGCGAGGAAACCGAGCTGCCGGCGGGCACCAGCGTCGCCGACCTGGTCGCGTTGCGGGGGCTGGAGCCGCGGGGCATCGCCGTGGCCGTGGACGGGGACGTCGTGACCCGGCGGTCCTGGGGGGAGCGCCCGCTGGCGGCCGGCGAGCGCGTCGAGATCCTGTCGATCGCCCAGGGAGGCTGACATGCGAGCGGAGCGAGCACCGGCGGGCCGGCGGCGCGGGCGCCTCCGGCGACGTGCCGGCGATGGGTGTGGGCAGCCCCACGGGAGATCTGACGGGCGATGACCGCGATCGAGCTGCATTCCGACCCGCTCGTGATCGCCGGCGAGTCGTTCCGGTCACGGCTGATCCTGGGCACCGGCGGCGCGCCGAACCTCGAACTGCTCGAGGAGGCGCTGGTGGCGTCGGGCACCGAGATCACCACGGTGGCGCTCCGCCGCGTCGATCCGTCGGCACCCGGGTCGCTGTTCGACGTGCTGCGCCGGACCGGCATCCGCCCGCTGCCCAACACGGCCGGCTGCTTCACCGCCCGGGACGCGGTGCGCACGGCCCAGCTGGGTCGGGAGGCCCTGGAGACTGGCTGGGTGAAGCTCGAGGTCGTGGCCGACGAGCGCACCCTGCTGCCCGACCCGGTCGAGCTGCTCGACGCCGCCGAGCAGCTCGTCGATGACGGCTTCGTGGTGCTGGCATACACCAACGACGACCCGGTGCTCGCACGCCGGCTCGAGGACGCCGGTGTCGCCGCCGTCATGCCGCTGGGCTCTCCTATCGGCAGCGGCATGGGCATCCGCAACCCCTACAACCTGGCGATGATCCTCGAGGCCGCCGGCGTGCCGGTGGTGCTCGACGCCGGCATCGGCACCGCGTCCGATGCCGCCCGGGCCATGGAGCTGGGCTGCGACGCCGTCCTGCTCGCCACCGCGGTCACACGGGCCCGCGACCCGGTCCGCATGGCCGACGCCATGCGCCACGCGGTCGAGGCCGGCCGGCTGGCGCGGCGGGCGGGCCGGATCCCCAGGCGGCTGTACGCCGAGGCGTCGACCAGCGACGAGGGCTTGGCCGACCTGGGGTGACCGCGTGAGTGCGCGCCCTCCGGCGCTGTTGGTCCTCACCGACCGCCGCATGGTGGCGGGCGCCGGTCACGACCTCGTCGATGTCGTGGCGGCCGTGGTCGACGCCGGCGCCCCCGCGGTCCTGCTGCGGGAGAAGGACCTGCCCCGGGACGATCGCCACGACCTGGCGGTGCGGCTCCGCACGGCCACGGCGGGGGCGGCCCTCGTCGTCGCCGGCGACCCGGAGCTGGCCGGCGCGGTCGGAGCCGATGGCGTCCACCTGGCCGCCGGAGATCCCTCGCCGGGCGACTCGGCGGCCGGGCTGTGGGTCGGGCGGTCGTGCCACTCGCCCGAGGGGCTGATCGCCACGGCCACGGGCGGCGTCGCGGCGTACGCCACGTTCTCACCGGTGTTCGCCTCGGAGTCCAAGCCGGGCTACGGGCCGGCGCTCGGCATCGACGGGTTGGCGGCGGGCTGCCGGGCCGTCGCCGGGGTGGGGTCGCCGCTGGCCGTGTACGCGCTCGGCGGGATCGGGCCGGCCCAGGCCGCGGCGTGCCTGGCCGCCGGGGCCGCCGGTGTCGCGGTGATGGGTGCGATCATGCGCGCAGACGACCCGCACGGCATCGTACGGGCCATGATCTGCGAGCTGGACGCCGCCCACCCCACCCGAACTTGCCGCAGTTAGCGCTGCCATGACCACGCCAACCACGACAAGTTCGGAAACGCCGGCGGTGGCGCTGACCATCGCGGGGTCCGATTCGGGCGGTGGCGCCGGCATCCAGGCCGACCTCGTGACGTTCGCGGCGCTGGGGGTGCACGGTGCCAGCGCCGTCACCGCGCTGACGGCGCAGAACACGCTGGGGGTGAACGGCGTGCACGTGCCGCCGGTCGAGTTCCTGCGCGCGCAGCTCGACGCCGTGCTCGCCGACCTGCCGGTGGCTGCTGTAAAGACCGGGATGCTGGCCACCGAGGGGGTGGTCCTCGCGGTGGCCGAGTACGCGGCCGCCGGGCGCCTGCCCAACCTCGTGGTCGACCCGGTCCTGGTGTCGTCGACCGGTGCCCGCCTGCTCGATTCGGGCGCCGAGGCGGCGTACCGCGAGGCGCTGTTCCCCCACGCCCTGGTGGTCACGCCCAACACCCGGGAGGCGCAGGCGCTGCTCGGGGTGCGGGTCGATTCGCTCGACGACGCCCGCCGGGCCGCCGGGAAGCTGGCGGAGTGGGGGCCGCGCTGGGTGGTGGTCAAGGGTGGTCACCTGGCGGCGGGCGGTGGCGCCTGCGACGTCGTGGTCGAGTGCGCGACCGGCGATGTCACCGAGCTGTGCCTGCCGCGCATCGACACGCGCAACGACCACGGGACCGGCTGCAGCTTTGGCGCCGCCACCGCCGCCGGGCTGGCCCGGGGGCTGGGGGTGCCCGAGGCCCTGCGCGCCGCCAAGCGGTTCGTGCACGAGGGCCTGGAACGGTCGGCCGGTTGGGCGCTCGGTGGCGGCCACGGGCCGGTCGGCAAGCTCGGCGGCTGGCTGTAGACGGGGTCCCGCCGACCCGCGGATCTCCGGGGACGACGACACGGTCGCGTCGTGGCTCCGTCCCCTGGCGGAAGGCGGCCGCTAGAGCACCGGCAGGCCGCTGCGCCAGCGCTCGGCGACGCGCATCCACGCCTGGCCCGGCGGGCAGTCGGCGAGGTGATCGCAGTGGCGGCAGGCGCCGGACGGCGTCGCGTCCGCGGGGTCGAAGCCTCGCTCCACGGCGACGACCCTCTCCGCGACCACGGCGACGATCCGGTCGGCTCCGAGCGCCAGCAGGTCGTCGTCGACGGGTATGGTCACCCGCTCGCCGGTGTCGCCACCGGTGAGCAGCACCGAACCCGGCACGACCCCGATGGCCAGCGCACCCGCGGCCGCCTCGAACGCCGCCCGGTCCCACAGGGCACCATCGTCGCCGGTGGCTACCCGGTGAACCACGAGCGCGAATCCCCCGGCGCCCGTGACCCGGCCGAGCCGGGCGTCGGCGCCGCAGGCCACCGTGACGGGTGAGGCCTTGCCGGGCCGCCACCACAGCGACGAGACCGCCGCCGGGCCGGGGGCGTTCACCAGCGTGAGCCGCGGCGGGAGCGGCCAGCCCAGCACCCGAACGAATCCCGCCAGCCACCGACCCGCGACCGCCGCGACTGCGGCGAGGGTGGCGGAGTCCCCGGCGTCCCAGACCTCGCAGATCCAGTCGCCGACGCCCGACCGTTCGACCGGCGGCGTCCGGCCCTCGGCGGCCCCATCCCGGGTGCGCAGCGCCCGCATCCAGGCGCGGATGGCATCGAGCGGCATGGGCAGGGTCGGCGGCCGGCCGGCCCGATCGGCCTGCGCGATGTGGTGCGCGAGCGCGGCGCGTCCGCAGGCGCCGCCGGCCAGCGGCGGCGACCAGCCCGGGAAGCCCCAGCCGTGCTCGCCCTCGCCGCGGTACCGGGCCGGGCAGGTGGCGGCGTCACGGGCTGCGACCCAGCCCACGTACACGTCCGCCACGGCGCCCGGGGACGGGGCACCCGCCAGGGCGTCCACGATCCGGCGGCTGGTCTCCGCCCGCAGGCGATCGGCGGCCCCCACCGGGTCTGATGGCGTGCCGGGGGCCAGGCGACCTGTGGCAATGGGTTCCCGCGAACCCTGGTCGAGGCCATCGGTTCCGCCTCCGGAACCGGTGGCCTCGTCCTCGACGGGGCGGAACCGGTTGCCTCCCGGTGCCCTCACGGCGGACTCCCCGCCGCTTCGGCGGCCGGCCGCCAGGCCCGGCCCGCCGGGCAGTCCGGGCGCACCGGGCAGTGGCCGCAGTGGGCGCCGGGCAACATCGCCGGCGGCTCGCCGGCCGCGAGCCGGGCCGCCCCCCGCATGGCCTCGTCGAGCCGCTCGGCGGCGTGCTGGAGCAGCGCCGGGCGGATGTGCTCGACGTGGGTGGTGCCGTCGGACACGATCGTCACCGCGCTCGCAGGCACCTCGCCGTCGCGCAGCGCCACCATCAGGGCGTAGAGGTGGCCGTCGGCCCGCATGCCGTCGTGCCAGCGGCCACCCTTGACCTCCACGATCACGCCGGGCCGGCCCGTGGGCGGCCCGCCCAGCAGCACGTCGATCCGCCCCGCCACGGTGACGGCGCCGCCTGCCAATACCACCCGGACCGGGTCCTCGACACGCGGCCACCAGCCGGCGTCCACCCCCGCCAGCGACGGCGCCAGCCGGTCGATGCGCGGCGCGGCGTCGGAGGTCAGGCGCTCCGCCGCCGGCCCGAGGTCCGCCAGGTGATCGGCCACCGTGCTGTCGCCGAGGGCGGTGAGGAACGCCACCGCGGCGTCGACCGTGACGTGTCGCCGGGGTGACACCGTCGCCAGCTTGGCTGCGGCGTCGACCACCCACCCGACGATGACGTCGTCGCCCGCCCCCTGGTCGTCGCTCAGCGCCCGGCGGGGGCACCGCAGCAGGCCGGTCACGAGGTGCTTCGACAGGCGGAGCGGCTCGTCCTGGCTCCATCCGCCCACGGCGCAGGCGGCGCGGGCGGCGTCGTCGAGCTCGGTGCGCAACGCTGCGATCCCGTCCGGAGACGGCGGCCGAGGCGGCTCCGCCAGCACCGCGCCCAGCCCTTCGACCACCGACGCATGGTAGGGATCGGCCCGAGCGTCCGGCGGGACCCTCAGCCCGGCTGGCGCTGGCGGCCCGTGGCCAGCCAGTCGGCCTCGGCCTTGCCCATCTCGGTCGAGGGGGCGCCGTCGACCCACGGCCACAGCTCGTTGGCGATGCCCCGGAAGTTGGCCGTGGCCCTCAGGTCACCGAGGATGGCCATCAGCCCGATGTTGATCCGCTGGATGATGACGAAGTTGGCGGGGAGGTTGGCGGCCTTGATGATCGGCCCGTAGGGGCCCGTGGGGTCGATGTAGCGCGACAGCGCGTCGGTCGACCACTGGGGGGTGATCGTCACCTCTTCGTCGTGCATGACGAACTCGTAGAAGTGGCTGAAGTAGTCGTGCACCTGCCGGTCGGACACGGGGGTGCCCGGGCGGAGCATGCCGATCCGTTCCACGATCTCCCGGTAGCGCGCGGTGTCTCGGTCGTTGACCATGGCCCGGATCATGTCGCCGAACAGTTCGATGTCCGCGGGCGTGAAGTGCTTGACGAGGCCGAAGTCGAGGAAGGTGACGTGGCCACCCGGCCGGAACAGGTAGTTGCCCGGGTGGGGGTCGCCGTTGAACGCCTGGAGCCGGTACAGGCTGCGGAACACGAACCGGTAGATGGCCTCGGCGGCCTGGTTGCGTTCGTCCTGGTCCCACGTCGACATCTCTTCGAAGCGCACCCCCTCGGCCAGCTCGGTGGTCAGGACCCGCGGTGTCGAGAGCGTCATGAGCACGTCGGGCACGTGGATGAACGGGTGCCCCCGGTAGAAGTCGGCGAACAGCCGCTGGTTGCGGGCCTCGTTGGCGTAGTCGAGCTCCTCGACCACCCGCGCCCGGATCTCCTCGACCAGCGGGGCCGGCTCGAAGCCCGGCAGCGCCAAGCCCATGGTGCCGAAGATCACGCCCGCACTGTCGAGGTCGGACCTGATGGCCTCGTCGACCCCGGGATACTGCACCTTGACCGCCACCGCTCGCCCGTCACGGGTGATCGCCCGATGCACCTGGCCGATGGAGGCGGCGGCGATGGGCATCGGGTCCCACTCCAGGAACACCCGGTCGGGAACGGCCCCCAGCTCGCCCTCCACGACGCCGGCGGCAAGCTCGGGCGACATGGGCGGCGCATCCTGCTGCAGGCCCTGGAGCGCCTGGCGTACGTGGTCGGGCAGGCCGGTGTCGAGGTACGAGGCCATCTGGCCCAGCTTCATGAAGGCGCCCTTCATGTTGCCGAGGGCCTGCGCCACCTGATCCGCCGTGCGCAGCTCGAAGCGGCGGTCGAGCTCGACCCGGCGCTCTGCGCCGGCGAAGGTCCGCCGGGCCCGGTGGAGTGCGAGGTCGGTACCGGCCCGCCCACCCATCCTGGCCAGCTCCAGCCGCCGCTGGTTCGCCGTGCGGGCGGAGATCGGGGTGGCCCCCAGGGTGCTGGCCGCGTCCCCACGGTTCCGCCGGGTGGCGACGATCGCGGCGATGGCTGCGCCCAGCGCGACGGCTCCTGCGAGGGCGCAGGTGCGCGTTCTCCGGGCGCGACGCTCGCTCATCGGCGCCGGAGCCTACCGACCGGCCCCCAAACGACGGTGTCGTAAGGTAGCCCGCGCTTCAACCCACCTCGAGGAGCACCGGGGAACCGCCGCCATGCATGAGAACCTGCCCACACCCGATCAGCTCAACTTCGCCATGCTCGTCCTCCGGCTCGTCATCGGGCCCGTCTTCGCCTTCCACGGCTTCGCCAAGATCACCCGCGGTGGCAAGCTCGAAGGCACCGCCGGATGGTTCGAGTCGATGGGGATGCGGCCCGGCCACGTGCACGCCCGCCTCGCGGCGTTCGGCGAACTGGCCACCGGCATCTGCATCGCCCTCGGATTCCTGACCAGCTTCGCCGCGATGGGCGTCGTCGGCCTGATGTCCGTCGCGTTCTGGACGGTGCACCGGGGCCAGGGCCTGCTCATCACGGCCAACGGCTGGGAGTACGTTGCGGTGCTCGGCACCATCGGCGTGGTGCTGGCCACGATCGGCGCCGGCGACTGGAGCCTCGACAACGTCATCGGGATCGACCTCAACGGACCCGCGGGCTTCCTCATCGCCGTGGTCGGCGGCGTCGGCCTGGCAGCCGCGCTGCTCGCCTTCGTCTACCACCCACCGTCCCGCGCCGCAGCCGAGGCGGACACGTCCTTCTAGCTCCGCCCCGGCCTGCCGACGTTCAGTCCCGGGGTCTCAGGACGCAGAACTCGTTGCCGTCGGGATCGGCCAGCACCACCCATGTCTGCTCCCCCTGTCCGACGTCGGCCGGGGACGCACCCAGCCCGCGGATCCTGGACACGTCGGCCGCTTGGTCGTCGGCGGCGTAGGGGGCGACGTCGATGTGAACGCGGTTCTTGGCCACCTTGGGATCCTCGACCCGGATGAGCTCGAGCTGCGGGCCCTGGCCGTCGGGCCGGGCCAACGACGCGTAGTCGTCGCCCCGGCCGACGATGGGCCACCCGGCCACCTCGCTCCAGAACGACGCCAGGGCGGAGGGGTCGGGCGTGTCCAGGACGATCGCCGCCACCGCTCCAGCCTGGGCATAGCCGTCACGGGGGTCGAGCACGCACAGCTCGTTGCCCTCGGGGTCGGCCAGCACCACCCAGGGGACGTCGGCCTGCCCGATGTCGGCGGGCTCGGCGCCGTGGGCCAGCAGCCGCTCCACGATCTCCCGCTGCTCGTCGACCGAGCGGCTGTTGAGGTCGATGTGGACACGGTTCTTGGACAACTTGGGGTCGTCGACGGAGACGAACACCAACGGCACGCCGGGCTCGGTCGGCGTGCCGGTGTCGTCCTCGGGTGGTTCGACCACCACCTCCTCCGGCTGCTCATAGGTGATGGGCCAGCCCGTCGCCGTCGCCCAGAACCGGGCCACGGCCGACGGGTCCGCAGCGTCGAAGACCACTGAGTACAGGCGGGTCGGCATCGTCGGCGACCGTATCCGGGTCGGCGGCGCGCCAACGGCAAATTATGAGCTCAGGACTGCGTCGGGCGGGCTTGGGCAAACGTCCAGCGGCGACCCTCCAGGTCCTCGGCAACGTACGCCTTGAACCCGTGGTGCTTGATCGGCTCGACGATCGTCGCGCCCGCCGTGGTCGCACGCGCGAAGTGCGCCTCGAGATCGTCGACGTAGACGAACGGCTGGTGCGTGACGCCATGGGCCTTCCTGACGGCGGGATAGAGCATGATCGCGCCGTTGCCGATGCGGATCTCGATCCAGGTGAACGCCTCGGAGTCCTCGTCGGGGAGTGACGTCGTCGTGTCGAACCCGAACGCATCGCACAGCCACCGGGCAGCCGCAACCGGCTTCGCGTAGTGGACGACGACGTTGAGACGCGAGAGCTCGGGCCGCGGCGTCGGGCGTCGCTCGATCCACCTCGGGAGCCATTCCGGCGTCATGCGAACGAACGACAGGCCCGCGTCGCCGATCCCGTCGTCGGGCACGATGCCGTCGACGCGCACGCGGGTCCCCTTTGCGATCGGTTCGAAGCGCACCTCGATGACGACGTCGTCGACCGAGCTCTGCCAGCACACGCGCGTGCCGGGCTCCCACACCGTCACCCGACCGAGCTCCAGGGCGTCGTCCTCGTACAGCTCCAACAGCCGTCCGCCCACGCCGGGCTCCAGGCGCCGTCCGATGCAGCGCGACGAATCCCAGGCGTCGATGGGACCGTTGCCCCACCACTGTTCGAGCTCGTCGGTGAAGGCCGTGAACGCCGTCATGGGGTCCACGTCGACATCGATGGTCGAGGTGACGTTCATGACTTCTTCGCCTCCACGTGTCGCTTGAACGAGCGGAGTTGGGCGTTCCACTCGGCTTGGAGCTGGTCGAGGAACGCCTGCACAGCGACGAACGACTGGGGTCGCAGCCTGAACACCCGCAGGCGAGCGTCGTCGCGGATCCGCTCGTCCTCGATGAGGCCGGCGTCGAGCAACGTCTTCAGGTGGCGGCTCATGGCGGGCGCCGACAGGCCGGCGGCGTCAGCGAGCTCCCCGGCGCGACGCGGACGGACGCTCAGCATCTGCACCACCTGCCGCCGCCTGGGATCGGCGAGCGCCTCGAACACATCCATTGACAGCAATAGTTAATGCGATCATGAAGTATTGTCAACCATGACGCAAGAGCCTCCCGACGGTTGGGCCCGCATGTCGACTCCGAGGTGTCCGGCATACCATCGCCCGAGCCGGGCAGGATCGACGCTGCGCAGGACCACGCCGCCGATGCCCGTCACCGTTCCACGCCTCGAGACCATGGCAGCCCCACACCCTCCCTACCCCTGCACGCGTCCTGAGCGGCGCTCGACCAGCTGAGCCCACACGATGACCGGTGGCCTGCGTCTGGGCATCGCCGATCACTTCGGCTGGGCCGTCGCCGTCACCGCGTCCGCCGACCACCAGGTCGTGGACCGTCGGCGGATCGAGCTGGTCGAACGCGGCCTGCCGGCGGCGCCGATCCACTACGAGGGCAAGCGCCTCGACGTCGCCTCCACGGCTGCGCTCGTCGCCGATGTGCGAGCGTCGGTCGTCCGGACGGCGTCGGCTGCGCTCGATCAGCTCGCGGCCGCGCTCCCCGAGCCGGTTGCCTCGATCTCGCTGCGCGCCTGGCCGGCGGACTTCCCCGACGACATCGCCGTCCAACGTCGCCCGCCGTACGAGGCAAGGGTCGACGCCATCATGTACCGCCAGGTGCTCTCCGAGCTTGCACACGCTCGGGGCTGGGACGTGCACCTCTACCACGCGAAGACCGTGGTCGGTCAGGCGGTGACCATGCTCGCCGAGCGGGCCGACGAGGTCCTGTTGGGTCTTCGAGCAAGGCTGGGGCCGCCGTGGACGAAGGACCATCAGATGGCGTTCGCCGCGACGATCGTCGTCGGCTGAATCTGGCGCCCGAGCATCTCCGACGCGTCGGTACGAATCCCTCACAGCAAACGCCGGCACGGGACCCGGGCTCGAACCGGCGTCCGAAAGTGCCGCGAACCGTCACATCGCACGCCGGAAGGGGTCCCGAGCTCGAACCGGCGTCGGGCGGTGTCCGATGTCACGCGCCGGCCCGGCGAACCTGTGCGAGCGGGCCGATGCCGTGATGCGGGCCGTTCCTTTCGTCCAAGACCTCGGGGCGCCTTCGTGCGACGGTGCGGGCCATGGAACTCGTGACTGACCGCCGTGGCGCGATCGATCTGACCAACACACCCGTTCACCTGGGCCTCGGGTCCCGGGCGCTGCCCGTCGAGGGATTCGAGTGGGACGGCCGCGTGCTGGAGGCGTACGCCGCCGCCGTCGCCAACGACGGCCCGGAGGGCCGGCTGGTGATGGTCTTCGAGGGCAGCCGATCATGGGAGACGTGGGAGCGGCACCCAGCCGGCGACGAGCTCGTGATCTGCCTGTCGGGTCGGATGACCGTCATCCGGGAGGTCGACGGCGAGCACGAGCCGGTCGGGCTCGGGCCGTACGAGGCGATGATCAACCCCTCCGGCGTGTGGCACACCGCCGACGTCGACCAACCCGTCCGCTTCATGACGATCACACCAGGGCTGGGAACCGAGCACCGCCCTCGCTGACAGACCGGGCAACGGCCGGAGTCCAGCAGCAACCAATGACCGCTGCCCACAGGCCTCCACAGTCACGCCCAGCCCGGATGGGAAGCGCTAAGCGAGGCGGGTGTCGTACCTCTCGCGGTTGGCGAGCACCTCGTCCATGTGCGCCTCTGCCCACACCTTGAGGCCGCGCATGACGTCTTGGAGCGACGATCCGAGGTCGGTGAGCTCGTAGGTGACCGTGACCGGCACGGTCGGCGTCACCGTGCGGGTGAGTAGGCCGTCGCGCTCGAGAGAGCGCAGCGTCTGGGTGAGCATCTTCTGGCTGACGCCGGCCAGCCGGCGGGACAGCTCGGAGTAGCGCATCGGCTGCGGCTCGCCGACGCAGTCTTGCCCGGGCTGCGGGCCACCGCTGCCGAGCGCGGCCAAGACCAGCGCCACCCACTTGTCGGAGATCCGGTCGAGGAGCTGGCGGCTGGGGCAGTTCGCCAGAAAGGCGTCGTACTGCACCTTGGCCTGCGCCCGCTTCTCGGCCGCCGTCATCGTCTGCATCGATCGCTCCTCCTCTAACCAGGCGGTGAGATACGCACTTTGAGGTGCCTACTTCCCATCGGAGAGTAGCTGATCCAATGTGGTGGGTGGAGCACCGATAGGTCCAAAGGAGGCGAAGATGCCCAACACCTTCCGCGCCGCGGTCGTCCGCATCCCGAGCGGACCCGACTCGATCGAGATCATCGACGTACCCGTCGTCGAGCCAGGACCGGGCGAGGTCCGGGTCGAGGTCGCCGGCGCCGCCGTGAACCCCGTCGATCTGGCGCTCGCCGGCGGGGTGTTTCACGGGCTCGGGCTGGTCCACCAGCCCGACCACACCGGCCTGGGCTGGGACTTCGCCGGCATCGTCACTACGGCCGGTCCGGACGTCGACCTCCCGGTCGGCAGCCGCGTCGCGGGGCTGGTCGCTGGGTTCGACCGCGACTTCGGCACCTACGCCGAGCAGCTGATCGTCCCGGCGCGCGACACCGCCCCGGTGCCCGAGGGCCTCGACCTGGCCGCGGCGGCCACGGTCCCGCTCAACGGCCTGGCCGCAGCCCAGTTGGTCGACCTGCTTGGCGACGGGGGAGGCCGGAGCCTGTTGGTGACCGGGGCCGCGGGCGCGGTCGGCGGGTACGTCGTTTCGCTCGCCCAGGACCGGGGCTGGCGGGTCACAGGACTGGCACGGCCCGAGGACGAGGGGTTCGTGCGCGGCCTCGGCGCCGACTTCACCACCGCGGCCGCCCCAGGCTGGGACGCGGTGGCCGACGGTGCCGTCCTCCAGGAGCAAGGCGTCGCCCTGGTCCGCGACGGCGGCCTCTTCGTCGGCGTGCAGCCGGGGGCGGCGCCGGCAGAGGAGCGCGGCGTCACCGTCCGCGTGGTGGTGACGGAGCCGGACGGTGCCCGGCTCGCCCAGCTCCTCGAGGCCACCGCCCGCGGCCACCTGCCGGCACGGGTTCACGCCGTCGTACCGCTCGACCAGGTCGCCACCGCCCACCGCGCCGTCGCCAAGGGCGGGGTGCGGGGGAGGTACGTCCTTCAGCCCTCCCGCCGAGCACGGTGACGAGTCGCGGCGCACTGCCCGGCCCAGGATCGCGATCGTCATAGCGCGGCAGGGCGACCGACCCATGCATCCGGGGAGTATTACTCCGGCCTTAGAGTGTTACTCCCATGGGGAGGGGTCAGGGTTCGCCGTTGACGGTGCGTCTGCCGGGTGGCCTGCGGGCTCGGATCGATGAGGCTGCGCAGGAGTCGGGTCTGTCTCGAAACGCGTGGATCGTGCGGGTGTTGGAGCGTGCACTGACGGATGGGGCTGGACCGCCTCCGAGGTCAGCCGGCTCGCCGTCTGGTGGTCTCGGACCCAAGCAGGTCCGGGTCGAGACGGACGGGTCCCGGTTCTGGCTCGTGGGCCGCAGTGGACGGGTGCCGGAGATCGAGGCGCTCACCGAGGAGGCGGTGCGGCGTGTGGCTCGCCGAGAGGGCTACGAGGTCGTCGGTTCCTGATCGAGCCGCACACGAACCTGCCGCCGGCACGGATGATCTACGAAAGCGGTGTGGTCCGACGACGACCCACAGCATCATCCGGTCAGCGGGGGTTTCGGCGGGTAGCGTCCGTTCTTCGGCTCGGCCCCGGTCACGTGGCCATCGACGCCCCACCCACGCCGCCGAGCCGCCTCGCCGACGAGCAGTGACCCAACGGCCCGGTCGAGCGATAACGACATCGGGCACATCGGTTGCAACGGAGGCGGAATGCCGGACGAGCCGTTCGAGCCCGAGGACGTGCTGCGGATCGAGGTCCGCTACGTCGATGACCGGGCCACTCTGATCCTCGGGGGCGAGTTCGACATGACCGGCCGCGAGCGGTTCCGCTCGTTCGTCAGCGAGGCGGCCGCCGCAGGCCGGTCCATCACCATTGACGCCAGCGGCCTCGAGTTCGTCGACTCGGCGGGGTTGCAGGCGTTGCTCCGGGCGCGCGAGCTGGCGGATGAGGCCGGCGTGGCTTTCCGGGTCAGCGAGGTGTCCCCTGCGCTCCGGCGGGTGGTCGAGCTGGCTGGCGTTGAAGGGCTCTTGCCCGGACAGGGTGGTGCCGGAAACAGCGGGGATGAGACGGGCCCATCCCGGCCGTGACGAACCAAGCCGCCCAGCGACACATCCGTGCAGGTCAGGACCGATGAAGTAGGTGAATCCCACGTGAGCGAACGCCCCTCAACCGTCCGTCAGATACTGTCAGCCCATGGCTGAGGATCTGGGCTCCCTCGTGACTCCCTGGCGCGCCGCAGTGGTCACCTCGGAGATCCAGAACGGCGTGCTGGGCGAGCCCAGCGTCTTCCCGCAGCTCGCAGAGGCGGCCCGGGAGACGATGATCCCCGCCACGGCCCGGCTGGTTCAGGCGGCGCGGGTCGCCGGCGTGCAGGTGATCCACTGCACGTTCTCGCATCGGCCCGACTTCAAGGCCACCAACACCAACGCCCGGCTGTTCCTGAGGGCTCGGCAGTCGCCCGTGCGCCTCAGCCGGGGCGGCGCGACCGCGGCCGTGATCCCCGAGGTCGGCGCGGAACCCGACGACCTGGTGCTCACGCGGGCCCACGGGCTCAACCCCATGGCGGGCACGGACCTCGATCCCGTGCTGCGCAACCTCGATCTGCGGACGATCGTGGTGGCGGGTGTCTCGGTCAACGTGGCCGTCACCAACTTGGTGATGGATGCCGTCAACCACGGCTACGACGTCGTGCTGCCGCGCGACGCCGTGTGCGGTGTCCCCGCCGACTACGCCGAGGCCATCGTCGACAACACTCTCAGCCTGCTGGCCACGCTGACGACGGTCGACGAGCTGGTCGAGGTCTGGTCGAAGCAGTAGCCACCGCAGGCGGAGGGATCCCATGAGGTTCTGCCAGTCGCTCATGTACGCGCCGGCGGGTGACTGGGTGGAACTGACGCGATGCGCCGAGGAGGTCGGGTTCGACCAGGTGTCGCTCTCGGACCACGTCTTCTACCCGGGCAAGCTCGAGTCGTCGTACCCCTACAGCCGCAGCGGGCGCCCCAGCTTCCCGCCGGAGACGCCCTGGCCCGACGTGTGGGTGATGACGGGGGCGTTGGCGGCCGCCACCGAACGCGTCCGCTTCGCCACCCACGTCTACGTGCTGCCCGCCCGCAACCCGTTCGTCGTGGCCAAGGCCGTCGGCACCGCCGCCTACCTGTCGGGCGACCGGGTGCTGTTCGGCGTGGGCGCCGGCTGGATGCGTGAGGAGTTCGACCAACTCGAGCAGCCCTTCGCTCGCCGGGGCGCCCGCATGGAGGAGCAGATCGAGGTGCTGCGCACCCTGTGGCGTGGCGGCATGGTGGAGCACCACGGCGAGTTCTACGACTTCGACCCGTTGGAGATGGCCCCGGCGCCGGCCCGGCCCGTGCCGATCCTCATCGGGGGACAGACGGAGCTCGCGCTCCGGCGGGCGGCGCGCATCGGCGACGGCTGGCTGGGCACGCAGTACCCGCTCGACGAGCTGCGGGGCTACGTCGAGCGGCTGCAGGCCTACCGCCGCGAGTACGGAACCGATGGCCGGCCGTTCGAGATTCAGGCGGCGGTCATCGACCGGCTGCCCGACGCCGAGGTCTGCGCCGAGCTGGACGAGCTGGGCGTCACCGCCCTGATCACGTCGGCGTGGCTCATCGAAGGCCTCACGTTCGCGTCGCTGGACGACAACCGGCGCGCCCTCGAGCGCTTCGCCGCTGCCTACATCGACCCCGGCTGACGCTTCGCCCCGTCGTCACTCGCAGCGTCACTCGCAGCCCACGATGGCTCGAACCCCAGAATTGGGGGTCGTGCCGGCGGCGCAGGTCCTGAGGGCCGCCTTCGTGCGCGCCCCGCAGCCGGCCCGTCCGCTCTCCCTGATGGTCCGTCAGACGCGGGTTAGCCTTGCCGCCGTGGTCGAACCGGTCGAGACGATCGACGACCTACGGGCTGCCGACGGGCGGGTGCCGGGGAGGCGGGGACGGGCCACCCGCCAGCGTCTGCTGGGGTGCACCGCAGAGATGCTGCGCACCAGCTCGTACCGGTCGCTCAAGGTCATCGACATCGCCCGCGAGGCCGGCACGTCGCCCGCCACCTTCTACCAGTACTTCGCCGACGTCGAGGACGCCATCCTGGTGTTGGCCCAGGAGATGGCGCTCGACAGCGAGCGCCTGGTCCGCATCGTGGGCGAGGGCGACTGGCAGGGCAGCGCGGGGTACCGGACGGCGCTCGAGCTGACCGACGCGTTCTTCGCCTTCTGGGACCAGCACCGGCCCGTCATCCGGGTCGTCGACCTCGGCGCCGAGGAGGGCGACCGCCGGTTCCGCGAGATCCATCTGCAGCTGCTCAAGAACGTGACGGTGCAACTGGCGGAGACGATCAAGGGCATCCAGGCCGAGGAACGGAACCTCGGCGTCGACGCCATGGCCCAGGCGGGAATGCTGGTCGCAACCCTGGCCAACGTGGCCGCCCACCAGCACAGCTTCGAGGCCTGGGGCATCCGTGGCGCCGACGTCCGCATCTCGGTGGCGCGTCAGATCCTCTGGGGCGTCACCGCCCAGCGGCCGCCGAGTGATCGGAGAGCGTCACCCGACGCCCCTAGATCAGGCTGAGCCCGCCGTCCACGGCCAGCACCTGGCCGGTGACATAGCTGGCCTCGTCGGACAGGAGGAACACGACGACGGCGCCGACCTCCCACGCGGTGCCCTGGCGGCCCAGCGGGACCGGGGTGCGGGCCCGCGACGGACGGCCCCGCGTTGCCAGTCTTCCCAGCGGTGTGTCGATGAGCCCCGGTGCGACGACGTTGGCGCGCACCCCGCGCCGAGCGCCCTCCAGCGCCACGTGACGGGCGAGGCCGATGAGCCCGGCCTTCGAGGCGTCGTACGCCGGAAGGCGGCTGCCGGGCTGGAGGCCGGCCACCGAGCCGATGAACACGATGCTGCCCCCGCCGCCACCGGCCTCGCCGTCGCCCAGCGCCTCGAGGGCGGCCCGGGCCACCAGGAAGTGGCCGCGGAGGTTGGTTGCCATGGTCGCATCCCAGTCCTCGGGCGACGTGCCCGCGAGCCCGGCACCCCGCCCGATGCCGACGTTGACCACGACTCCGTCCAGCCGGCCACCACCGGCCTCGGCCGCCCGGCCGACCATAGCTGCACAGTCGTCGGCCGAGGTGACGTCCCCGACAACCACGGTGGCGTCCTTGCCCTCGCTGCGGACCAGCGCCGCGGTCTGCTCGGCGGCAACCGCGTCGCGGTCGACGCACACGACGTGCGCCCCGGCGCGTGCGGCCAACACCGAGATGGCCCGGCCGTTGCCGATGGGCGCATCGGGCTCGTCCGATGCCTGCGTCCCGGCACCCACCACCAGCACCGTCCTCTCCGACAGCCGGGCCGCCACGTCGGTCACCCCGCGTCGGCCTCGAGCTGGATGCCCAGCGAGTTCAGCGTGAACGCGAGCAGGTGATAGTGCCCGACGACCATGGGCACCTCGATGAGCTGGCGCTCGTCGTAGCGCTCGGCGAGCGCCGCCCAGGTGCCGTTGCCGAGGCAGCTGCTCTCGTGCAGCTCGTCGACGGCGCCGATCAGCGTGGCGTCGAACGGGGCCCACGCGGGATCCTTCCGGGCGTCGACGTCCTGGAGCCGCTCCATCTCCTCGGGCGTGACCCCGGCGCCGCCGGCGATGCGCACGTGCTGCGCCCACTCGTAGTCGGACCCGCAGTCCCATGCCGTGCGCAGGATCAGGAGCTCACGGTCGCGATCGGGCAGACGCCCGACGAGGAGCTTGCCGCCGAACGGCAGCCACCGGCGGAACAGCCCGGGGTGGCGGATGAGCGTGTTGAACAGGTTGCCGGCGGACTCCACAGGTGCGCCGACCTGGGCCAGCAGCTCGTTGGCCCGCTCGTCGCGCTCGTCGGCCGTCAGCGGTGGGATGCGGGCGGCGGTGGGCTTGGTGATCGGTTGCGTCATCGGTTGCTTTCTGGTCGTAGCTGTGCGGTCATGTTCCGCACCTGCATGCCCAGTTTGTCCGCACCGGGGAGGGGACACCGATGATCCGCTTGACCGCCATGCTCCGCCGCAACCCGGCGCTGACGGCCGAGGAGTTCCAGGCCCACTGGCGCGATGTGCACGCCGACAAGATCCTGTCGGCACCCGGCGTCCGGACCCGGCTCCTCCGCTACGAACAGCACCCCCGGCTTGCGGCCGGGGCCAACGGCTGGGCCGGCACCGAGGGCTTCGATGGCGTCGCCATGCAGTGGTACCGGAGCATCGACGACTTCATAGAGATGACCAACGACCCCGGTTACCAGGAGACGGTCGCGCCCGACGAGGGTCGGCTCCTCGACCTCGCCGGGGGCGTCTACCTTCTGACCGGTGAACCCCGCATCGTCATCGAGGGACTAACGGACTGATGCTCGAGCTTGTAACCACCGCGGTCGAGGCGGCGCTCGCCGCCGGCGCCCGCTACGCCGATGCCCGCATCATGATCATCCGGCACGAGACGATGGAGGCCCGCAACCGGGTGGTCGAGGACCTCACCCAGACCGAGAACGCGGGGATCGGCGTGCGGGCGCTGATCGGGTCCTCCTGGGGGTTCCAGGCCACACCGACGCTCACCGCCGCGGCCGCCCGCGGCGCCGGCGAGGGTGCGGCCGCGGTGGCGCGGGCCTCCGGAAGGGTCGCCGGACCACCGCTCGACCTGGCGCCGGCGCCGGTCGTGGAGGCCGAGTGGTCCTCGACCTGGGAGGTCCACCCGCTCGACGACGTCAGCCTGGCCGAGAAGGGCGACCTGCTGGTCGACGTAACCGGTGCCGCCAACGACGCCGGAGTCCCGCTTGCCCAAGCCAGCTACCAGGTGTGGGACACCGAGAAGTGGTTCGCGTCCAGTGAGGGCAGCCGCATCAGCCAGCGCCTGGTCGAGTGCGGGGCGGTGGTCGATGCCACCGCCATCGGCGACGGCGAGACGCAGCGCCGTTCGTACCCGGGGGTGAGGGGCCAGTACGGCACCCAGGGGTGGGAGCTGGTGCGCAGCCTCGACCTCGTGGCCAACGCTGCCACGATGGCGGAGCAGGCGGTCGCCCTGCTGGAAGCTCCCCAGTGCCCCGAGGGCACGACGACGATCGTGCTCGACTCCGACCAGGTGGCACTGCAGATCCACGAGTCGGTCGGTCACGCCGTCGAGCTCGATCGGATCCTGGGCTGGGAGGCCGCGTTCGCCGGCACCTCGTGGCTCGAGCCCACCCGGCTCGGCGGCCTGCGCTTCGGCAGCGAGGTGATGCAGGTCACCGCCGACGCCACGCTGCCCGGCGCCATGGGCAGCTTCGGCTACGACGACGAAGGCGTGCCCGCCCAGTCGGTGGACATCGTGCGCGACGGCATGTGGGTCGGCGTGCTCTCGGGTCGCGACTCGGCACCGCTGGTGGGCCTGGCGTCGGGCGGGATGGTCCGGGCCGACGGGCCGGCCCGGCTGCCCATGGTGCGGATGACCAACGTCGGCCTCCGGCCGGGCGAGTCGTCGCTCGACGAGATGATCGCCGGCACCGACGACGGCATCTACATGCAGACCAACCGCTCGTGGTCGATCGACGACAAGCGCCTCAACTTCCAGTTCGGCTGCGAGATCGGCTGGGAGATCAAGGACGGCCGGCTGGGCCGCATGCTGAAGAACCCCACGTACACCGGCATCGGACCGACGTTTTGGGCGTCGCTCGACGCGGTGGGGGGTGCCGACGAGTGGACCGTGTGGGGCGTGCCGCACTGCGGCAAGGGCCAGCCGTTGCAGGTCGGCCACACCGGCCACCACGCCGCCCCGTCACGGTTCCGGGACGTGCGGGTCGGCGTCCGCTAGCGCCGGCCCACCCTCAGGACAGCCGCTCGAGCAGGCCCGGCACCTGGCGAATCGACGCCAGCTCGTGGAAGCCCATGCGCTCGGCGTCGGCGTCGGCCACGTGCTCGAGCTCCCACGTGTACACGTACGGCAGGTGTGCGGCGTGGCCGCCGAGCTCGACCACCGGCAGGATGTCGGAGCGCACCGAGTTGCCGATCATCAGGAAGTTCTCGGGCGCCACGCCGGCCTCGCCCATGACCCGCCGGTACGTCGACACGTCCTTCTCGGACACGATCTCGACGCGGGCGAACCTGTCGGCAAGGCCCGAGCCGGCCACCTTGGCCTCCTGGTGGAACAGGTCGCCCTTCGTGACGACGATGAGGCGGTACCCGTCGTCTGCGAGGCGGGTGACGACCTCGTCGACACCGTCGAGCAGTTCAACCGGCTGATCCAGCAGGCGCTTGCCCACGTCGAGGATGGCGCTGATCTCCGCGCTGGTGACGCGGCCGCCGGTCAGGTCGATGGCGGACTCGATCAGCGACAGGGTGAAGGCCTTGGCCCCGTAGCCGTAGATGGCGAGGTTGGCCCGCTCGGTGGCCACCACCCGCTCGTCGATCACGCGGGGATCGCCGTCGACGTACGGGGAGACCAGGGCGACGAAGCGGGAATGGGCGTCGACGAAGTGGCTCTCGCTGTGCCAGAGCGTGTCGTCGCCGTCGAACGCGACCACCTCGATGCCGTTGCCGCCCACGCCGCCGGAGCCGGTCGCGCGTGTCACCCATTCACACTACGGTCCGGACGATGGTCGAACTCGCCGATTCCACCCGCGTGGCGACCGACGCGTGCGAGCAGGTCCTCGCCTACGTCGGCGGCCGGGCCGAGGCCGTCGCGGCGGCGGTTGTGGGCACGTCGTCGCTGACCCGGTTCGCGAACAGCCGCATCCACCAGAACGTCACCGAGGACCTCGAGGCGATGTCGCTCACGGTCGCGGTCGACGGCAAGGTGGCCCGCGCCCAGACCACGCGCACCGACGCGGCCAGCCTGGAGGCCTTGGTCGAGCGCGCCCTGGCGGCGGCGGCCCTGCGGCCGCCCGACCCCGAGTTCCCCGGCTTCGCACCCGAGGCCCCGGTGCCGCCGGTGGACCACTGGGACGACGGCACCGCCGGGGCCACACCCGACCAGCGGGCGGCCGTCGTGGCCGCGTTCGTCGACGCGGGGGAGGGCCTGGAGGTGGCCGGCTACTGCTCGACGGACGCGGCCACGCACGTGCTCGTGTCGACCACCGGGCAGCGAGCCATGGGCCAGGCCACGACCGCCCAGCTGGACGGCATCCACCGGGCCTCGGCTCCGGCCGGGGACGGCGGCGGCGACACGGCCGACGGCTACGGCCAGGCGACGTCGGTGCGGCTCGGGGATCTGGATGGTGCCGTCTGCGGGGCGCGTGCCGCCGCCAAGGCGGCGTCCGGCCGGAATCCGCAGGAGCTCCCGCCGGGCAACTACGAGGTCGTGCTCGAACCCCGGGCGGTGGCGTCGGCGCTCGTGTATCCCGCCTACATGGGCTTCAACGGCAAGGCACACGCGGACGGCACGTCGTTCGTGCACCTCGGCGAGGGGCAGTGGGATGCGATCGTCGACATCTGGGACGACGCCACCGATCCCCGTGCGCTCGGCGTCGGCTTCGACGCGGAGGGAACCCCCAAGCGGCGGCTGGACCTGGTGCAGGGCGGTGTCTCGGCCGGCCTGACACACGACCGCCGCTCGGCCCGCCTCGCCGGCGTCGAGCCGACGGGCCACTCGGTCGGTTCGGAGGCGTTCGGCGGCTATGCCACCGACCTGTTCCTCGGTGGCGGCGACGAGGCGCCCGATCGGCTCCTCGGGCAGATGGAGCGGGGATTGCTGGTGACCGACCTCTGGTACAACCGCATCCTCGACCCCAAGACCCAGGTGGTGACGGGCCTCACGCGCAACGGCCTGTTCCTGGTCGCGGAGGGCCGCATCGCCGGCCCGGTGCAGAACCTGCGCTACACGCAGTCGATCGTCGGCGGCTTCGGTCCGGGCAAGGTGCTCGGCCTGGGCAACGACGCCCAGCTGGTGGGCAGCGAGGGCGGCATAATGCACGTCCCCTCGGCGCGGCTGGCGTCCTGGGCGTTCACCGGAAACGCCCGGGGATAGCTCTATCAGAGACCTGACTAGGACAGACGCCTACCGAGACTGCCCCGCGGTCCTCAACGAGTCCTCAGTCCGCGGCGCACGCACAGCATCGACCGCCTGGCGGATGCTGTCCGAGCTCGCCCGCGAGGTGTGGGACCTCGCGGACCGGGCCCGATGACCGACGCCGAGGAACAGCGGTGGCAGCAGCTCATGCCGCAGTGGCACACGCTGGCCGACAGAATCAACGAGGACAGGAATAGATCGTCGGCGCGGTAATCGGGCCGCAATCAATGCCCAACTGACGTGTCGGTGGCGGCTGTGTAAGTGTTCGCCCTTGGGCGGAAGGCCTAGGAGAGTCAGGGCGGCACCCGTGCAGGGTGTGTCGGTGCTCGTCGCCCAGGTCTGCCTACGCCGGAAGGACTACCGGGTGTGGCGCTGTTCGACGCGTCGGATGTCTCGGGCGGCAGGACCGCTGGGTGGTGTCGGGGGTTGTCAGGCCGGGTAGCTGCACCGCCGTGAAGTCCAGGAAGCCGGGTAGGAGACCGGGACCCCACAGTGGTCTTCTGGCGGGCCGCTACGCCTTGGGCGAGGCGATCGGCCAGGGGCGGTCGACGGTCTATCGGGGCGAGGACCACCGGCTCCGCCGCCAGGTGGCGGTAAAGCAGGTCCGGCTCGACGTGAGTCCCGAGCGGGCGGAGGACACGCGGGCCCGGGCCATGAGGGAGGCTCACGCCGCCGCCCGGCTGAACAACCCGCGGGCGGTCACCGTATTCGACGTGGTCGAGGAGCGGGGCTCGATCTGGTTGGTCATGGAGTTGATCGACGTTCCCAGCCTCGCCGAAGTGGTGGCGACCCATGGGCCAGTCGGCCACCGCCGCGCCGCCACCATCGGCATCGACGTGCTGGACGCGCTCCGCGCTGCGCATGCGGTAGGTGTGGTGCACCGGGATGTGAAACCCGCCAACGTCCTCGTGGGGGCGGGCGACCGAGCAAAGCTCACCGATTTCGGTGTGGCCTCTATCCGTGACGACGCGCAGCTCACCGCTACCGGGTACATCATCGGGTCGCCGGCCTACATGGCACCCGAGCAGGCCCGGGGCGACCGCGTGGGCCCGCCCGCCGACCTATGGGCCCTCGGCGCCACCCTCTATTTCGCACTGGAGGGAGTGTCGCCCTTTCCCGGCACATCGCCCATCGCGGTGGCGACTGCCGTCGTGCATGGCCAGCGCCGCCAGCCGACTAGACCGGGGCCGCTCACCGACATCGTCGACCGGCTGCTCTGCAAGGAACCGGGCCAGCGCCCGCCGGCAGCTCAAGTGCGCCGGGCCCTGCGGGGAGCTCGCAGGACACCACCACTCGACCAGTCGGCAGCGACCGCCGCATTGCCGCAGTCCGATGCTGTCGAATGCACACCGGCCATCCCGCCGCCCCAGGATTCTCCGGTCGCCGGCGCCGGAGCTGTCGGCATGGATGGCGCCATTACCGGTGAAGCGGGTCGCAGTGAGGTCTTCCCGATCCTTACGGCGGCCCGAAGGGCGTCGGAGGGGGACGACGCATCGAACGGCAGCACGGGGTCGGGTCGCGCCGAGCGGAACAGCGGCCGCGACGCGACAGGGCCCGCAGCGGAACAGCCACTCACACGTCACGATGCCTCTGGCGCAACGGCCAGGAACCCTGCCGTAAGCGAAGACCAAGGCGTCGTCGAGCGCGTGGCAACCGTGCGGGACGTCTCGCTCGCCGACGCTGAGGACGCGGGCCCCGTCGCGAATGTCTCAAGCGAGCTCACCGAGGGCCAACGTCAGTCCAGTGAAGCGCCGACCACCAGGGTGTTGCCCAGCGATAAAGGGGCAAATGCGGCCACGTCGACGGCGAGGGGGACAGCCACGGGGCGGGCTGACGCTGAGGATGTCGCGACAACACGAGAGGCACCCCCCAGCAGAGCGTCAGGCGAAGCTAGAGAGCCACCCACAACGACAGGAACGGGCATCGGTATCACGGTTCCCGCGCCACCCCTCAGTGGAGCAGCGGAACGCCGCCAGGAACCACCTAGCCGACCGCTCACTAACCGGCAGCAAGGCTCAAAACGCACGGGATCGGGCACATCCCCCGGCCCTGGGGTCCGGCTGGCAATGCTCGTGGGAGGCGCCCTGGGCGGACTCGCGATACTCGCACTGGCGGTGCTGCCGACATCAGACCATGGCGGCGATGGCGACTCCGACCAGGAAGCCGACAATAGGGTGGCGACCGAGACGACGGCCGATACGGTCGGCGACGCCGGGACGGCTGCCGACCAAACCGCAGCACCGACCACTGCGACGACGGACGTGCTTAAAACGAAGCCGACTACGACAACCAGCACGACACATCTCGGTGCGACATCCGGCAGACCCTCAACCGCTGAGCCGCAGGTCCCCAACGGCTGGATCGTCTTTACAGATCCGGAGGGCGCATACAGCATCGCCCACCCCCCCGCCTGGGAAGTTGCGCTTGGCTCTCGCGACCACACGGTCTTCATCCGCGAACCCGGCACCGGTACATACCTGCTCGTCGAATGGACCCCCGACCCCAAGCCAGATCCCGTAGCCGACTGGGAGGAGCAGTCGAAGTACTTCGCCAACCGACACGAGGGCTACGAAGAGCTACGCATTGAGCCATTCCCCTACCGGGACTACAACGCCGCCATGTGGGAGTTCCGCTACCGAGCCGGAGGCACCGTTCTCCACGCAGGCAACCTCAACATCGTTACGGCGGGCCGCGCCTACGCCCTGTACTTCCAGACCAGGGAGCAACGCTGGGACGCCAGTCAGGACACGTTCACCGGATTCCGCCAGGCGTTCAAACCGGCGCCGTGACGGTCCGACGGGTCTCCGATCTGTTCGGAGGGTTGTGTGGTCTGCGGTGGCGTCGTGGCCGTGTATGTGCCGCTCGGTACCGCTGCCTCGGAAGCCGGCGCTGAAACGGCTGCGGTCGGCTCGGTAGACCAGTCGTCGACGCGAGGGTCGGGCCGTCGAGCGTCTGCTGGCGCAGGAGTTCGCCACCCGTCAACCCGATCAGGAACACCACGGTCCGGATGGCCGCCACTTTGTGGACCGGCATCCGATGGCGGGAAGCTGTGGTGCTCACGGGCCCTATCTCTCTGTGATTCGCATCACTAATCCGAAACGAACGTGCTGATCGAGCACCACTGACACTCGGTAAGCACGTTCCTCGCCCAGGGCAGCCTGACTCACGCGGCGTGGTCCGGCCCCCAGACCGGGGCCGCCTGGGGCCGGGGATCGGTCGGACCTGGCGGACGGTGACCGACCGGCTGACCACAAGTGGCCGCGGTAGTACCTCCGTGTCAGGAGCCGAGGGCTATATCACCTGGGTGAACAGCACCTGCCCTCTGATCCTTGGGCCGAGGGTGGTGTGTGCAGTCACGGGACGGTCCGCCAGGGAACCGCTCAGTCCCCACCGTCCCGTGACCACGGCGCCACCCGCCAATGGCGCAGACCGCGCAAGTTGGGCCTACGTGCATTAGCAGCGACGTAGCGGAACCGCCCGACCCTTTGGGGGCGTCGAGGGGAGACTGACAGCCGGCCGCCGCTTCGACTGACGCGCTATCGCAGGGAGGCGAAGGCGGCGCGTAGTTCCTCGGAGAAGAGCTGGGGTTCTTCCCAGGCGGCGAAGTGGCCGCCCTTGTCGGCCTCGTTGAAGTAGGCGAGGCCGGGGTAGACCGCATCGACCCAGCTCCGCGGGGAAGCCCAGATCTCGCCAGGGAACGTCGTGAAACCGACCGGCACGGTGACCGGCGGAGGAGGCTGGCCGCTCGCAAGCGCCGCAGCCAGCGCTCGTGCGTCCTCCCAGTACGACCGGGCGGCCGAGGCGCCGGTGCCTGTGAGCCAGTACAGCGTGATGTTGTCGACGATGGTGTCCCGGGTGAGATTGCCCACGGGCTGGCCGTCGACGAACGCGTGGGAGATCTTGTAGTAGCTGTCCGTGTCGTGGTCGAGCAACCAGGCCGCCAACGCGACCGGTGAATCCAGCAGGGCGTAGCCGATCGTCTGTGGCCGCGTTGCCATCTCGAGGAAGTACCCGAAGCCGTCCTGCCTGAACATCGCGACCGCCTCGGCCGCGGCGCGTTCCTCTTCCGATTCCTTGGGCAGTTGATCACCGACTGCGAGCACCGCCGTGAGCAGGTTCAGGTGGTAGCCGACCAAACCCTCGACCGCCTGGCGGCCCATCAGGTCCGTGACCAGCGCACCCACGTCGCCGCCCTGGGCGACGTAGCGGCTGTAGCCGAGCCGGCCCATCAGCTCCGCCCACGCACGTGCGGTGCGGCCGGCGTCCCAGCCGAGCTCGGCCGGCTCACCGGAGAACCCGTAACCGGGCAGAGACGGCAGCACCAGGTGGAACGCGTCCTCGGGAGTGCCGCCGTGAGCGGTCGGGTCGGTCAGCGGTCCGACGGTCTCCAGCAGCTCGATGACCGAGCCAGGCCAGCCATGCGTCATGATTAGCGGCAATGCATTCTCATGCCGCGACCTGACGTGAATGAAGTGGATCTCGACACCGTCGATCCCGGTCGTGAACTGAGGCAGCGCGTTGAGTCTGGCCTCACACCTGCGCCAGTCGTACTCGGTCGTCCAGTAGCGGGTGAGCTCCTGCATCGTCGCCGACTGCACGCCCTGCGACCGATCGGCGACAAGCTCCCGGGAGGGCCAGCGCGTCGCAGCTATGCGCCGACGCAGATCCTCGATCGCCTCGTCCGGGACCTTGACTTGAAACGGTCGGACGCTCGTGTCGTCAGTCGCGGTTGTTGCTCTCGTGTCCGCCACGGGGACCTCCTCAAATTAGGGGTACGTTTCGATACTGCACCAAGGTGGGGTGTCTCCGCATCCGCCGCGCCGCATGATTGCGCGATCTTCTACGCCAACGCCTCGGCTAAGCCCGCCATGCATGTTTGCTGATCCCGCGCCGCGTCGTTCGGCGCTGACGGACCACGGGAGGGCCGCGCGCAGGTGGCAACGTAGGGCGCCGGTGGAGGCGTAGCGGCCGACCTCGCGTAGCCGGGTTCTTGGAGGTTGCCGAGGCGAGCGCCAGGGCTCATCTCCTCCCCACCGACCGTTGCCGTGGACTGCATGGTGTACTCGGACGACTTCGGCCACGGAACCCTGACCCCCTAGAGGAGCAACGAGGTGAGCCACGTGACTGTCATCAACCGCCGGGTCGGCAGCTCGGCCAACGAGGACCTGGACCCGGCTCAAGCTGCCCGAGGGCGCCACCCCCCGACTCGCCGAGCAGACGATGTCATGAACCCGCTCACCTGCCAGGCCGCCGTCTACTCGATGGCCAGCGGCATCCGCGGCCCGAGAGACGGTCCCCCGGGACCGCCCCACCGGGGGACCGTCGAGTGCGTGGCGTACCCGAAGCGCCTCCGGGTCATTCGCCCCCCTCTCGCGGAATACCACTCGCCCTCGGTCGTCAGCTCCGTAACACAGAACTGCCATCCTCGGGCCGCGTCGTTCTGTCCGTCCCGCTGCCGGGTGGCGGGCGCTCGCAGCGGGCAATTGGTGCGCCGCGGCGCTGCCTACCGGCCGCTCGGGGCTTTGCTGTCGCCCTCCGATCTCCGCTGCCGGCGGGTGATGCCGGAGGGCCAGTGCTGTCGCCCTCCGGCGGCACGGCCTCCGGCGGCGCGGCCGAGTCGCCGCAGGTCGACGCCGCTAGAGGAGAGATCGCCCCGATCGAAGGAGCGTGACTGGCGTGCAGGGAGGCCTGGCGCAGCGCCGGCGCCGGGAAATGTCCTCCTAGGCGAACCGCTTGACGAAATCGAGGGCCGTCTGGGCGACCTCGCGCCAGCCGTGGTCGATCGTGAGGGCGTGGCCCCGGTTTGGCATCTTCACGATTTCCGTCACGCCGGGATTGCGTCGCTGCCGCTTGTAGGCGGCGTGCGCGATCGCCCAGGGCACGGTGTGGTCCTTTTCGCCCTCGATGATCAGCAGGGGACCGCGGTCGGGGTTCTTGGTGTCCACCTTCGCCTCCGTCCACGGGTTGAGGTTGGCGTTGCCCATCTGCACCAGAGAGATCCCGGAGCCGGCGACATGGAAGCTGTCGTAGAGCTCCCTCGCCTCCTTGTCGTCCAGCGCGTTCGCCCAGCCGTACTTGAACTGATCGAACGTGAGCGTGATCGCCCGGCGGCGGGTGAGCGGGTTGACCAGGAACGGGCCCACCCCCCTGAGCACCGAGGCCGGCAGAGGCAGAACGCCGCGGAAGATCCCGGGGTCGATCGCCACCGTGGCCGCCGACAGACCCCGGCCCGCGAGCATCTGCGCCAGCAAGCCCCCGGTCGAGTGCCCCATGACCGCGGGTTTCTTGTCCAAGGCGTTGATGACCTCGGTGGTGTGATCGGCCACCTGGTTCAGGGTCTTGTTGGCCAGGACTTCCGGCTCCGCCCGGGCCCCTTCAACCGTTTCCGGATCGTCCGGCCAGTCCGGCGTCAGCGGCGCGTAGCCAGCCTGGGTGAAGAAGTCCGCCCAGTTGGCCCAGCTACTCGGCAGCAGCCAGAGGCCGTGGATGAACACGACCGGGGTGTTGCCAGACGTGTTGGCCGCCTCGACCTCCCGGTTCTCCCGCTCGGAAATTGACGCCACGAGAAACCCCCTCCGATCGGGTCAAAGTCAAACCCGACCCTACCGAAGTGACTGAATCCGCGAGAGGAGTCCGGCCGAGAGGAGCCGGCCGCTTCGAACCCGCGACCGCGTCACCGATGTGCCGATCGAGGACAGCACCACCGCGCCAGATCTGCAGCTCGGCGCTACGGGTTCGGTACTGGGGGGATCGAGCGGGCAGTGTGCGCTCGGTTCGGGCAACTGTGCGGGCTGCCGCAATCGGCCCAGGTCCTTCCGTTTGGATCGCCGGGCGCCCCACGTTGCGTCCCGCCCTCACGAGCGGGACGTTACGTGAGAGCTCAGGAGGTAGGCCCGGGGTACTGGAAGATGCAGAGGCCGAAGTCCCGGTCGGAAGCGAGCACGAACTTCTCGCCGTTCTCGTCATGCCAGATCTCGACGGCCCAGAAGTTGTTGCCGCCCTCGTCGATAAACGCCCCGACTTCCTCGAGGCGGTCATGGTTGTAGGTGGCCACGCGGAACCCGCCCGCGTCGTACGAGAAGTAGGCGAACGGCTTCTCCGGGTCGAGGGCGACCTCGTGGATCGACGGGTCGCCGAAGCCGGCCGCGTACGCCGGGTCCTGGGCTTCGGGGATGGCGTAGGTGTCGAGCTGCTGGATCGACCCGTGCGGCGTCGCTGCTTCGGGATGTCCCTGCGGAACAGTCGCACATAACCCCAGCTCCGTCTCGCCGACAGCGACAAGCTGCTGGGCCAGCAGCGCACCCAGCCCGGAGGCCGACTCGATGGCCCACATGCGAGGCGTGAAGTCGGCAGCGAAGCGCAACAGCCGCTCCCGCTGCCGCCGGCCAGCCACGACACGGAGCTCGCCGATAACGCACTCGCTGCGGTCGAGTACCGCTGCGGTGTGTGACCCCTTGTGCGGGGTCGATCCCGATGATGAGCACGAAGCCCTCCTCGTGGCTCAGCCAGTGGTGATGCCACGGTGGGCACTCCTGATGAGAGTCGATTGCTCGCGCCTGTTTCGAGCCACGCCGCCGCGAATCCCGACGGACGGCCACTTCGCTCTGAGGCCAACCGGCAACGGTGGCGGCCGGGCATTCTTGAGACCACCCGCCGAGCTCCGAGAAGCTACGACCACCCGCAGCTCCGTGCGCTCAGCCAACCATCAGGGCAGTATGTGCCGCATGTTCGCAGTGCTGATCGAACTCGATGTGAGTGGTGTCGATCGGGAGCAAGGCTTGAGCTTGCTGCGTGAGCACATCGTTCCGGCCGTGCGGCAGTTGGCCGGCTTCCGCGCCGGGACTTGGCTGACCGGCAACGACGATGGCAAGGGCATGTCGCTAACTGTCTGGGGGAGCGAGGCCGCAGCACGGGGCATGATCAATCAGTTTGGCCCCGACTCTGATTCTCCAGTGGCTGCATCGATTACGCGTTGCGAGTTACGTGAGGTCGCCGCGATCGCCTGACGGGGCCACCCGAAGACCTCGCCAAACAGCACGTCAGTGGCGCGAAGCCTTCGGGTATCGATCACGCCACGTTCATCGCCGCGAGCGACACCCGCGGTGAATGCAACACTGCTGTTCTCGCGCCCCGATGTTCGCTCAGGGTCCGCCGGGCAGCGTGCGCCCGCGGCCGGCGATACGCGTTAGCGCGTTCCCGTTGTGGCGTGTCAGAAGGGGAGCCGAGCAGGCCATCCACATCCTCCGCAAAAGCGCTCGGCACCGACGACGCCCTGACCGCCGAGACCCCGCCGTGGCGGCACCTCCCGTCGTCGTTCGTCTTCGGCGACCAGGACAGGAACATCCCCGTCGCACTGCACCGGTTCCTGGCCAAGCGGGCCGGCGCCCAGGCCAGCCACGAGCTCGCCGGGGCGTCACACGCAATCAGCGTGCCGGAGCCCGAGGCCGTCACCGCGGCGATCCTCGACGCCACCACCGCCCTCTGACCACCGCGACGTGCGGATGCGCTCGTCCCGTCGTGAAGCACAGATCTGCTGATCGGCGCTAGCGCAGCGCTATCCACCGCGGTGCCCACGCGATCTCAAAATGCGACACGCCTCAAAACGAAAAGCGCGTTGCGCCGTAGGGTTCGGCCGTTCCGAACGCGTAGACGCGCTCGGCCGTCATGCGGTACAGGTACCACGGTGGCGGACCGGCCGACGGCGCGCTGAATTCTGCGCTGAACGCGTCGTTCTCCACCCGTGCTGGCCAACCACCGTCGCGGGCGATGGCAGCGATGCGCTCCAGGTCGCCGGGATCGGTAACGCGATCGGCGCGACCTTCGACGGTGATGTCGAACGGCTCCGTCGCGACGCTCATCACGCATTCGGGATTCGCCGCGAGGTTCTTGGACTTGCGCGTGCCCGGGCCCGATGTGAAATAGAACGACCCGTTGTCCCAGAACGCGCCCACGGGCACGACATGCGGCCCGCCGTGGGGGTCGACCGTTGCGAGCCACGCCGTGTGCCGATTCGGACCACCCGTAGCCGGCGCCTGCGTGATGCCGCTGTCGAGGCGGTCTCGCACCCGCTCCCATGGGATCGGTGGCGCGTCGTAGCCATCGAGGTTCTTCTGCTGCTGCGGATCGCGGCCAGTCATCTGATCGCTCCTTTCACAGTCGCCAACGTTCGACGGATCGCAGACGACAAAATCATCGCCAATAGCCAACCCACGGCCGTCACCGTCGACCGCCTCGACGACACGGATGCCGTATCTGCCAGTGAGACTGGGGATGTGCCGGTGATCGGGGGTCCGCCAGCCCGACGGGGGTGGTGGATGCGGTTAGCGGTTCGTGCTGTCGGGTCTGACTGGTTGTCGTACCGAGTTGGTTGAGGTGCTTGTCGGCCGGGCGGTGGGGCTGGAACGAGGCGCGCCCCGTTCTGGAAGGTGACCGAGCCAGCTGGGCCAACAGCGGGCTCGACACGGCCCGGATCACGTGCCTGAACCAGATCCGCCACCTTGGTTTCACGGCACCCGATGAGCTGCGGGGACGATTCCAGTCCGCCCCACGCTCGGCGTTGGCCGCCGCCCAGGCCGCCGCCCTGCGTCCCCGACGCGACCGTGACCCGGTGCTCTACGCCACCAAGACGCGGACGCGGCGCACCCCTAGAAACCGCGGCGCATGGCGGCGCCGGCGGCGCCCGCCCATGCACTCAGCAACTACTTCACCGCCGAGGGCCTACCGGTCGCCGTGGACGACGTGTATGGCCCAGAGACAGCCGACGCCGTCAGCGCGTTTCAGGAGCAAGGACAACTCACTGTCGACGGAGCCGTCTCTCCACCTACGGCTGAGGCACTCGGTCTCTGGTCGGGCTAATGCTGACTGCTGCCACCTAGGCGCGGCGCCGCCCCCGACCCCCAAAGGCCGGAGGGGCCGACCATGGTGGGGTGAGGAACTCCTCACCTACGTCATCGTGGGCCGATCCTCTCGAGGCACGGCTCGCAAGCGATGTGACCGATCTCCGGTCGGAAGCGATGCTGTGAGGGTGGCGGTCCTCGGGCAGTCCTCAGCCAGCCCTCAACTCCCCGAGACTGAGTGTGACGAGCCGTGACGCTGTGAGATGGGAACCCCCTGGTCAGTGGCATTAGGCACCGGCAACCGCTGGTCACAGAACCTCAGATGGGCGTTCACCGGAAACTCCCGGGGATAGCCCCAACAAGCGCCTGCACGCCACGCCGGGCTGAACGCCGGCGGGCCGCAGTCTTCGGCGGGGAACCCGCACACGCCCCGCCATGCGGCCCAGCCGCCGAGGGCCCGTTGGAAGGTGGACATCCGGGCGCGCACCGGACATACTCACGCCCTCAATGCTCACGACCGTCGCCGTCGGTGTCGATGGGTCCGCCACGGCCGCCGAGGCCGTGAAGATGGCGGCCGAGGTCGCGCGACGGTTCGAGGCGGAGCTGGTCCTGCTTACCGCCTACAACCGCCCGGACGACCAGGGCCCGCGCGAGGTGGTCGCGCAGACGGAGGCGCGTCTCCGGCAGGAGGGCGTTCGCTGCCGGGCGCTCGCCGAGGAGGGCAATCCTTCGGACGTGCTCGTCCGCCTTGCGAAGAAGTGCGGCGCCGACATCCTCGTCGTGGGCAACAAGGGCATGCAGCGCCGGGCGCTCGGCAGCATCCCGAACACGGTGACGCACACGGCGGAATGCTCGGTCCTCGTCGTCAAGACGACGTAGCCCGGCGATCAGCTCCTTCGCGATCTCGCAGCCCGGCGCTGACCGCAGGCGCGTGCCTCACAACTCGCTCGGGGCAGCCGCTGAGGGCGCCTCGAAGCCGGCCGCTTCTCCTTAAATGTCACACCCCGTCGTTACCCTCCGATCCATGACGGAAATCACCAACGACAGCGACCTGACGTTGGGCGACGACGGCAAGCTCCGCTGCGGCTGGGGCACCAGCGACCCGCTCTACATCGATTACCACGACTACGAGTGGGGCCGGCCGCTGCGCGACGAGCGAGCGATGTTCGAGCTCATGTCTCTGGAGGCGTTCCAGTCCGGGCTCTCGTGGCTGATCATCCTCCGCAAACGCCCCGGCTTCCGCGAGGCGTTCGACGAGTTCGAACCCGATCTCGTCGCCGGCTACGGCGACGACGACGTGGCACGGCTCCTGGCGGACCCGCGCATCGTCCGCAACCGGGCCAAGGTGGAGGCAACCGTCGCCAACGCACGGGCCGTCGTGGCGCTCCACGAGCAGGGTGGGTCGCTGGTGGAGGTGGTGTTCTCCCATGCACCCGGAGTCGACGAACGCCCGCCGGGTCGGTTCCGGGCGTTCGCCGACATGCCGAGCGTGACGCCGGCGTCCACCGCCCTGGCCAAGGACCTGCGCACGCGGGGCTTCCGATTCGTCGGCCCCACGGTTGCGTATTCGCTGATGCAGGCCGCCGGCGTGGTCGACGACCACATCGAGGGATGTTGGGTCGACGTGCTTGCCGAAAACTAGAACACGTTCTACTCTGCGCCGATGGAGTTCGGCGTCTTCGCTCAGCTGTTCGTGCCCCGGTTCGAGCGCGACCAGGATGCCCACGCAGAGCACAAGCGCATCTTCCGCAACGTCGAGATCGCCAAGGCGGCCGACCGCAACGCCTTCAAGTACGTCTGGTGCCCGCAACACCACTTCCTCGACGAGTACAGCCACATGCCCGGGCCCGAGGCATTCCTCGGCTACTGCGCGGGGCAGACCGAGCGCGTGCACCTCGGTTCGGCGATCTTCAACATCACGCCGCCGGTCAACAAGCCCCAGCGGGTGGCCGAGAACGTGGCGTTGCTCGACCACCTGACCAACAACCGCTTCGAGTTCGGCACCGGGCGAGGATCGTCGAGCACCGAGGTGCTCGGCTTCGACATTCCGAGCGTCGACATCACCAAGGCGATGTGGCGGGAGGCCATCCACGAGATTCCGAAGATGTGGAAGGACGCCCCCTACAGCTACGAGGGCGAGTTCTTTCGCATGCCCGAACGCAAGGTCTTCCCCAAGCCCTACGGTCCGCTGCACCCGGCGATGTGGGTGGCGGGCGGCAGCCCCGGCACGTTCACGGAGGCCGGTGAGCTCGGTCTCGGCGTGTTCTGCTTCGCCATCGGCCGACCCAGCGACATGCGGCCGCTCGTCGAGGCATACAAGTCGGCCATCGGCGACGCCACCCCGGCGGGTGACTACGCCAACGACAACATCATGGGCGTGACCAACATGCTGTGCATGGAGGACCGCCGCAAGGCCTTCGAGGTCGCCTCGGCCATGGGCATGAACTACTACTCGTCGCTCGCCTACCACTGGCTCGACAACGTCCCGCGGCCGAAGCACCTGCCCCCGTGGCCGGAGAAGATCCCGGAGCCCAGTCCCGAGGCGGTCGAGCGCCTGTCGGCGGAGGGGTACATCGCCGTCGGCGACCCCGACGACTGTGCCCGCTCGGTTCAACGCTGGGTCGACATGGGGTTCGACCAGCTCACCTTCAGCCCGACCACCAACACGCTGCCCACCGAGGTCGTCGTCGGCTCGATGGAGCTGTTCGGCCGCGAGGTCATCCCCCAGTTCGACGACGATCCGGTCCATTCCACGACGCGGTATCGACGGGCCGCCGCCTCCTCCCTGTCCGCGTGACGGCCGGGGCGCCGCCGGCGGCGCGCGACGGGCGGGGGCGTAGGCTTGCCCGCCAAAACCCGAGGAGCCCGAGAGCCGCGCCATGAACCCCGTCAAGGCGCCCCCCAACTTCAACTTCGCATCGATCTGGGAGATGGCCGCCGATGCCGTCCCCGATCGGGAGGCGCTCGTGGTCGGCGACCAGCGCCGCACGTACGCCCAGCTGGACGACCGGGTCCGGCGGCTGGCCAACCACCTGGCCGGCCAGGGGATCGGTCAGGGCGACCACGTCGCCCTCTACCTCGAGAACTGCGCCGAGTACCTCGAGGCGATGCTGGCGGCGTTCACGCTGCGGGCCGTGCCCATCAACGTCAACCACCGCTACGTCGCGGACGAGCTGCGCTACCTGCTGGACAACAGCGACTCCGTGGCCGTCGTCACCCAGCCGTCGCTGGCCCCCACCGTGCACGCGGTGGTGGGCTCCGGCAACGTCCCGGCGGTGCGGTTCACGTTGGTGACGGGCGACGAGTACGACGCCGCTCTGGCGGCGGCCGCCGACGATCGCCGTGACATCGCCCGGTCCGACGACGACCACTACATCATCTACACGGGTGGAACGACCGGGATGCCGAAGGGCGTCGTCTGGCGCCAGGTCGACGCCTTCTACGCGTGCATCGGCGGCGGGGACCCCATGCGGCTGTTCGGTGTCGTCGAGCGTCCCGACGAGCTTCCGGGCCGCATCGCCGAGCATCCGATCTGCTTTCTGCCGCTGGCGCCGATGATGCACGCGGCCGCGCAGTGGACCTCGCTCGGATGGCTGTTCTCGGGCCACAAGGTGGTGCTGATGCCGGGGTCGCTCGACCCCGAGGCCGTGTGGTTGACCGTCGAGCGTGAGCAGGTGAACGGGCTCACGGTGGTGGGCGATGCGGTCGCCCGACCGCTGCTCGATGCCTGGGATCGGGCGGGCGGCTACGACGTCACGTCGCTGTTCACGTTCTCCAACGGTGGGGCACCGATGTCACCGTCCACCCGGGAGCGGGTGTTCGCCACGTTGCCCGCTCACGTGGGACTGGCGGACGGATTCGGCTCGTCGGAGGCCGGCACCCAGGTGTCGATGCGGGTGTCGGCGAAGAACCGCCCGGCGGGCGACAGCCCCGTGCGGTTCAACGCCCCGGCCAAGCCCACCATCGTGGTCGACGACGACGGCCACGAGGTGGTACCCGGGTCCGGGGTCGTGGGCCAGGTGCTGGCGGGGGGCCGCCTGCCGCTCGGCTACTACAAGGATCCCGACAAGACGGCGGCCACGTTTGTCGAGCGCAATGGCCAAAGCTGGCTGGTCACGGGCGACGTGGCCACGGTGACGGCCGACGGATCGATCGAGCTGCGGGGCCGCGGCGCGGTGTCCATCAACACCGGCGGGGAGAAGGTCTTCCCGGAGGAGGTGGAGTCGGCGCTCAAGGCCCACGCCAGCGTCTACGACTGCGTGGTCGTGGGCGTCCCCGACCAACGCTGGGGAAGCGCCGTCACCGCCGTGGTGCAGGCGGTGCCGGGCACCGAGCCGAGCCTCCCCGAGCTCGCGACCCACTGCAAGGCGTCGCTGGCCGGGTACAAGGCGCCCAAGCACCTCGTCCTCGTCGAGCGCGTCGTGCGGTCGCCGTCCGGTAAGGCCGACTACCGCTGGGCACGCGACACCGCCGAGAAGGCGGTCGGCGGCTGACCTCCGCCCCCACGCCCCCGCGCGAACGGCGGCGCTCCGGCGCAGCTCACCGTCAGGGCAGGGAGCAGAGCGCCCGCCACCCC
>Ga0081538_10000634_pt1 | contig 38949 bp, 30 predicted proteins | sample TabmetS5T2R1_FD_71022 | JGI IMG/M metagenome (GOLD analysis project Ga0081538, IMG submission 71022) | Tabebuia heterophylla rhizosphere microbial communities from the University of Puerto Rico - S5T2R1 | ecosystem: Host-associated > Plants > Roots > Rhizosphere ...
CGGAACTCGTTCTTCTGATGCTGTCCCACCCACCCGCGTTCGTAGCCGGAGGCTACGGGCGCAACCGAGGACGCCGCAGCGTGCCGCCCAGGGCGTTCCGGCGACACCCGGCTTCATTTCGAAAGGGGTTCTTAGCCGGCGAGGGCGTCGATCTCGGCGTCGAGGACGACCTCGCCGTCGGCGATCCGGCGGAGCGCGCGGGCGAACTCGTCCATGTCGGCGACGCGGTCCTTGAGGAGGTAGCCGACGCCCTCCTCGCCCGTCTCCAGGAGCTCACGCGCGTACGCGGGCACGAGGTCCTGCGAGAGGAGCAGCACGCCGGTGGCGGGGTGTTGCCGGCGGATTGCCTTTGCCGCGCGGACGCCTTCGTCGCTCCCCGACGGTGGCATGCGGATGTCGACGACGGCCACGTCCGGCTTGGTCGCGGCGACGCGCTCCAACAGCTCGCCGCCGCTGCCCGCCTGGGCGACGACCTGCATCCCCGCCTCCTCGAGCAGTCGGGCGACGCCGTCGCGGATGAGCATCGAGTCGTCTGCGAGCACGACGCGGAGGCGGTCGTCGTCGATGCGGCGGGCGAAACGCAGGGGCGGAAAATCCACAGGCAGGTCGTCGGCGAGGAGCTGGAAGAGGCGCTGCGGCTCGGGCAGCCCGGCGAGTTCGTACTCGCCGAGGTCGCGGACCTGGAAGCCGGAGCGAGTGGCGCTCTTCTCCGAGAGCAGAACCTGGCCGCCGTGGCCGGTCGAGCTCAGGCGCGCGGCCAGGTGGAGGTCCAGCCCGACATAGCCGTCGCCATGGTCGACCGCGTACCCCGTGTGCATTCCCATGCGCACACGCACGTCGGCCTCGTCGGGCCAGTCGGCGTTCAGGATCGCGCGCTGAGCGGAGGCGGCTGCCTCGGCGGCGGCGGCGGGAGAGGTGAAGATCGAGAACGACTCGTCTGCGCGGCACTCGACCTCCCGGCCGCCGTAGGCGCCGAGCGTGTCGCGCAGGATCTCCCGCAACGACGCGAGGACGTCTGCGTAGCCGGGACCAAGCCGGCGGACGAGCGTCGTCGAGCGCTCGACGTCGGTGAAGACGAAGGTGAGCTCGGGTTCGGGCACAGCCCGGGAAGGTTCGAGGATCGGGCGACCGGCGACCATGCGGCCAGCACCCGGCCGGGGTGCGGCTAGCCGTACCCGTGAGCTAGAAATGCCCTGGCGCCAGGAGTAATGTCAGGTGCCCATTTTCTGGGCACGGAGGTGACAGCGATGCTTGCCCGCGAACGTGCGCTGCGGATCGCCCTGGCAGAGGCTCGTGCCGGCGTCCTCGAGAAGCGGGAGAACTTCTCCAAGCGCATCAAGCAATATCAGGCCGCCGACTCGTTCAAACCGGCGAAGGACACGGGTTACCCATGGTGCAACAGCTTCGTCGTCTGGTGCTACCAGGAGGCGAGGCGCAAGCTGACCGAGACCGGGTTCTCGGCCGGCGTGGCCACGACGATGGCGCTCGGCGCCAAGGCGGGGCTGAAAGTCCGGAGGCCCGCGCGGGGCGACATCGTCGGCATCCAGGTGGATACGGACGAGGACTCCGACCACGTAGGCCTCGTCCTCCAGGTCCTCTCCGACGGCTCGATCCGCACTGTGGAAGGAAACACGTCCGGCGTCGGGGGCGACGGCGTCTTCGTCAAGGTGCGCCCACGCTCGGTGTGCCTCGGCTTCTTGCGCGTCCCGGGCGAAGTCTCGAACGGCCTCGGTCGGGGCGACCACGGAAACGAGGTTCGTGACCTGCAGAAGCAGCTCGTCGAGCTGGGCCACAAGAAGCTCGAGGTCGACGGCGACTTCGGCGAGAAGACGGAGAAGGCCGTCGAGCAGTTCCAGAGGAAGCACGGCCTGGGGGAGACGGGCGTCGCGAGCTCCAAGACCATCGCGGCGATCGAGAAGGCGCTCGAGCCGCCGAAGCCGAAGCCGGAGCCGAAGCCGCGGCCCGCGGGCAAGGCGGCCTTCGTCGTGACAGCGGCTTTCGGCGACGGCAAGCCGAAGGAGGTCAACGGCCTGACGACGCGCACGGCGCTCAACAAGCAAGTCGGCACCTTCCTCGACGACGGCGCCAGGTTCGTCCAGATCTCGCCGGAGGGCTAGGGAAGGGCTTTGAAGTAGTCCCCGACGACGGTCCCGGTACCGGCCTCGGCCGTGCCGATCCAGAAGCCGAGGAGCCGCTCGTAGTCAGTCGGCCGGTCGACGACCCGTCCTTCCATGTCGATGAGGTCCCAGGGCTTTCCGTCTGCACGCAGCCAGATGCGCTGGATGCTGGACACCCCGATGACCGTCCGCGCGACCTGGGTGATCACCCGAACCTTGAGGAGCACGGGCGCCTCGTGAACCGGAGGCAAGCCTGAAAGCTGGATCACGGCCTCCATGCCTCCCCTTCCCCGGAACGAGAGGGACTCGAGTCTTACGTCGGCGGGAAGGGCGGTCGTCAGCCCCACTTCCTCCTCAGCCGGAAGCGGGCCTTCGAGGAGAGCGGCCAGCGCTGCGCGCACCCGCGAGCCCTGGGCCGGCGGCACCGGCTCGACGGTGCGCCTGACGCCGATCGACGCATGACCTTCGTCCACGAGGAAGTAGACCGTCGTCCGGACGGTCGACGCGTCGCCCGACGCGACGCCGGGAGGGCTCGTGCCCTGCTGCCCGCCATGATCGGTGGTTCCACAGGCGACGGCCGCAGCACTCATGCAGGCGGCGAGGAGCGCAAAGGCACGGAGGTTTCGTCGTCGCATTCCACTCGTCGTACGCCCGAGCCTGGCTGCTGGTTCCGGGCCGGCGCGGCGGCGAGCTTCCGCTAGTCGGGACGGCCGGATTCGAACCGGCGGCCTCCGCGTCCCAAACGCGGCGCTCTAACCAGGCTGAGCTACGTCCCGCAGCTCCGGCTCAGTGTACGACTCCTGACGGCGGCCCGCCGTTGCGAGGACGACGCCCGCGATGATCACGGCGACGCCGGCGAGCTGCACCGAGGACGGCGCTTCGTCCAGGAGGACGATTCCGAAGAGGACCGAGAGCGCGGGCTGGAGCGTGAGCGTGACGGAGGTGAGAGCGGCCGGGAGACGTGGCAGCGCGGCTGCGATCAGGAGCCAGCCGACCACCTGGGAGGTGAGCGCGAGCAGGACGAGCCAGCCGTGCTCGGGCCACGTGGGTCGGAGCTCGAGCTCGCCCAAGCCCGCGGCGACGGGCAGCGTCACGAGCGCGGAGGAGAGCGTCGCGTAGAAGAGCGGGCCGGCCGGTCGCCGCAGGTCCGTGCTTCCGGCGCGGAGAACGAGCAGGAAGCCGGCGTACGTGATCGCCGTGAGGAAGCCGAAGAGGACGCCCAACGCCGGGTTCGAGCCGTACGCGCCCGCACCGATGACACCGGAGATGAGGACGACGCCGAAGAGGACGATGGGAACCGAGGCGAGCGTCCGGGCAGCAGGCTTCTCCCTGAGGAGCGCCCACGCAGCGAGCGGGACGATCACCACCTGGACGTTCCCGAGCACCGTGGCGAGGCCGGCGCCCACCGCGGCGATGGCGTGGTGCCAGAAGACGAGGTCGGCCATGAGGAAGATGCCGGCCACGAGCGAGAGCCAGAGCGCGCGCTGGGCGAGCGGCCCAAAGCGCCGGCGTTCCCACCAGACGAGCAGGGCGAGCGGCGGAAGCGCGTAGGCGCATCGGTAGAACGCCGCCGTCGACGGCGGCACATCGGCCAGCCGGACGAGGATTGCGGAGAAGGCGATGCAGGTCGCGCCTGCCATCGCCATCAGGACCGGCCGGGACCGCATGCGGGCGAAACGGTACGCGGGCGAAGCCAGGACGGCGGCCGCTATCGTCCGCGCCCGTGGCCGACGCGCCTTTTGCGCCGCCCGCCCTCGAGTCGAAGCGACCGGTCCCGCGCCCGGCGCTCGGCTACGCGCTCGTGTGGTCCGCAGTCGTCCTCTGGTCCCTGAACGCCGTGATCGCGAAGATCGTCCTCGACTCGGCGGGCCTCTCCTCCCTCCGGCTGGCTCAGGTGCGGGCGACCGGGGCGGCGCTGCTACTCATGGCCGCGGTGGCGCTCCTGCGCCCGTCGGCGCTGCGGACGAACAGGAGGGAGCTGGGCTTCCTGGCCGTGTTCGGGATCCTCGGCCTCGCCTTCGTCCAGCTCTTCTACTTCGTCGGCATCCGGCGCCTCGACATAGGCATCGCGCTCGTCATCCAGTACCTCGCCCCGGTCTTCGTGGCGCTCTGGGCGCGTTTCTACATGCATGAGCCCGTGCGCCGCCGGCTGTGGCTTGCGATCGCGCTCAGCCTCCTCGGCCTCTCGCTCGTCGTCGAGCTCTGGGGCGGCGGCTCGGCGCTGGACGGGCTCGGCGTGCTCGCCTGCCTCGTCACCGCGCTCGCGTACGCGGCGTACGTGCTCATGGCCGAGCGGTCGCTCGCGCAAGGACGCGACGTCTATTCGCTCCTCGCGTGGGGCTTCTCGTTCGCGGCGCTCTTCTGGGCCGTCGTCCAGCCGTGGTGGAGCTTTCCCAGGGAGATCGTGGACGGAAGCGTCTCGCTGCTCGGCCGCTTCGACGACGTGGCCGCGCCGGTCTGGCTCCTCCTCGCCTACATCGTCGTCCTCGGAACCGTCGTGCCGTTCATCCTCCTCGTCAGCGCGTTGCACCACGTCCCGGCGACGCGCGTGACGATCGTCGCCATGCTCGAGCCCGTGCTCGCGGCGATCGTCGCCTGGATCTGGCTCGACGAGGAGCTCGCCGCCGTGCAGATCGTGGGTGGGCTGATCGTCCTCGCCGGAGTCGTCCTTGCCCAGACCTCCCGCGGCGAAGCGCGCGACGAGCCTGGCAAGAAGGCGGAACCTGTGGCAGCCTGCGCCTCGTGTCGAGACGCCTGAAGGCCACCGCCGCGGTGCTTCTCTGCCTCCTCACGCTCGTGCTCGGCCCTCCGGCCCAGGCGGCGCCGAGCGCACTGGAGAAGAAGCTCGTCGCGCGGATCAACGACGCCCGGGAGGCGCGCGACCTGCGCCGGCTCCGGATCGCGCCCAAGCTGGCGGAGGGCGCGCACGGATGGGCGCGCCACCTGATCCGACGGGACAAGTTCCACCATTCGAATCTCCGCGCGGGCACCGGTGAGGTCCTCGCCTGGGGCACCTGCTCCTGGTTCCGGCCCGGGCGGGCCGTGCGGCTGTGGCTTCGGAGCTCAGGTCACCGAGCCCTCGTCCTGCGCCGCGGGTTCCGTGTCGTCGGCACCGGCTGGGCGCGCGGACCGTGGCGGGGCTACGACTGCGTCGAGATGGCCGTCGCTCGCTTCCGGTAGCGGCACCTAGCCGCGGTCAGCCGCCCTCGAAGAGCTCGCGCAGCTGGGCGACCTTGTCGCTGCGGAGGCGTTCGCGCTCGCCGCGCTCGACGGCGGTGAGCACGCGGCGCACGAGGGGGGCGAGCTCGACAGGGTTGAAGGGCTTGGTGATGTAGTCGAGCCCGCCGAGGTCGATGCCCCGAGCGCGGTCGCGCACATCTGCGCGCGCCGTGAGGAAGACGATCGGGATCTCGCTCGTGTCCGGGTCGTCGAGAAGCATCTCGGCGACGCGCCAGCCGTCCAGGCCGGGCATCATCACGTCGAGGAGGATCACGTCCGGCTGTTGAGCGCGGGCGAGGTCGAGCCCGCCGGGGCCGTCTCCGGCTTCGCTCACGCCGATACCTTCGGCCTCGAGGTTGACGCGGCAGAGCAAACGGATCGGCGCCTCGTCGTCGATCACGAGCACGCGCGTCACGAGGCCGCCGCCTCCACCGGGGCGCTGGGCAGGGGCTCCTCGCCCGCGAGCGGGAGCTCGAAGGTGAACCGCGCGCCTCTCCCCTCCTCCGACTCCAGCCAAATCCGGCCGCCCATCGCCGCGACGAGTCCGCGCACGAGGAAGAGCCCGAGGCCCGTTCCCTGCCCAGCGGGAACCCGCTCGGAGCGGAAGAACTTCGAGAATACGCGCTGCTGGTCGGTCTCGGCGATGCCGATGCCCTCGTCCGAGACCGTGATCTCGGCGACGCCGGGGCGGGCGCGGGCGACCACGGCAATCGTCCCGCCCTCCGGTGAGTACCTGACGGCGTTGTCCAGGAGGTTCGCGAGCACCTGGCCCAGCTTCTCCGGGTCGGCTCGAACTGCGAGGTCGGCGGGCTCGACGTGCACGGAGAACCGGTGGTGCCCGTCCTCGTCCACGTCGGCGGCGGCGACCGCCTCCTCCACCGCGGCGCCGACGGCGGTCGGCTCGAGCGTCACCTCGAGCTTTCCCGCTTCGAGACGAGCGACGCTCAGCAGGTCGTCCACGATCCGAATGAGGCGCTCGGACTCGCTCGCGATGTAGCGGAGGAAGGTCTGCCTCTCGGGCTCGGAGAATTCGACGTCCCCGCGTTGAAGCGTCTCTGCGAAGCCGTAGATCGACGTGAGCGGCGTGCGGAGCTCGTGCGAGACCGTGGAGACGAAGTCGGACTTCATCTGCTCGACGACGCGCTCGCGCGAGACGTCGCGGAAGGCGAAGATCCTGCCCGCGACCGAGCCTGCCGGGTCGAGCATCACCGCCTCGGTCAGCGCCAGCCAGACCTCGTTTCCGTCGCGCCGGATCGCGACGTTGCGCTCGGCGGCTCCATCGGGGCCGCTCGTCGAGAGCTCCCTCTGGAGCACCTCGGGGACGAGGCGCCCGAGCGCCTCGGATGCGGGAACGCCGGTGATCTGCTCCGCCATCGCGTTCCAGAGGACGATGCGGTCGTCGCGGTCGACGGCGACGATGCCGTCGGCGATGTTGGCGAGGATCGCCCCGCTCCGCTCCTTCTCCTCTGCGACGCGCTGGTAGAGCTCGGCGTTGGCAACCGAGGCGGAAGCGGTGGCGGCAAGCGTCGAGAGCGTCTGCATCTCGTCGTCGCGCCACTGCCGCTGGGACTGCGAGTAGACGGCGAGCACGCCGTGAAGCCCTCCGCCGTGGCCGACGAGCGGCACCGCCACGCAGGCGGCCACTCCCCGTTCGAGCAGGAGATCGCCGCGGGCCAGCCGCGAGTGCCCGCTCGCGTCCCTGACGGCGACGGGCGCCCGTGCTTGGGCGACCGCGCCCGAGATACCCGCCGTCGAGGGCGCCGACGTTCCAGGAAGCCGCTCCGTCCCGGGCCCCGCCGCGGCGCGCACGACGAGCTCGTCGTTTTCGAGCAGGCGGATGACCGCGGCGTCGGCGGCGAGCAGCCCCGGTGCCTCGCGCGCCACCTCCCCGATCACCTCGAGGGGATCGAGGCTCGTCGCGAGCACCGCACCGACCCGCGCGAGGTGCTGCGAGAACGTGCGGGCGCGGCGCTCGCCCTCGAACAGCTCGCTGCGCTCGAGCGACCCGCGGGCCGCGCCGCTCAGATGCTGCGTGAGGCTCACATCGTGGTCGGCGAAGGCCCGACTGCCGCGGAAGAGGACGACGACGGCGTAGTTCTTGTCGTGCACGCCGACGACCGGAGCGCAGAGGAGCGAGCCGTACCCCTCGGCGACGAGGGGCTCGCGGAGGGATGCGTCGAAGCGCTCGTCGGCCGCGAGGTCGGGCGAGACCAGGACCTGCTCCCCGGTCGGGCGCCCCGCGAAGGGCTGCGGGGCCTCGCCCCCGTCCGCGTCAAGGACGGCCCGAAGCGAGGAGGGGAGCTCGTGCGCGCCTGCGAGGGAGGACGAGCCGTCCCGAAGCGCGAGCACGAGGGCGGCGTCTCCGCCGAGCGCATCGCACGCGGCCTGCGCGAGCGCATCCAGTGTCTCCGCGCGGGAGAGCGTCGAGCCGAGCACCTCTGCAATCCGGTAGAAGCCGCGCTGCACCTGCGTCTGGCGCTCGCGCTCCTCGAAGCTCTCCGCGTTGTGAAGCGCGAGCGAGGCGAAGCGCGCGAACGCCTCGACGACCTCGAGGTCGCCTTCGTCGAAGCTCCCGGACTCGCGCGCGCACACCCCGAGCACGCCCCGTGCTTCCCCGAGCCACGTGATCGGGGTGCACATGACGTCGTTGAAGACCGCGTAGGGCGGGCTCGGCGGCGGCTGCTCGGCGGCGGCGAAGTCGTGGGTCAGGACGCTCGTTCCGGTCTGCAGGGCACGCCCGATCGTCCCTTCGGGAGGAATCTGGCGGCCGACGTTCCACTCGGGGATCCCGACGACCGCGCGGCAGCGGAGGAGCGCGCGATCGGGCTCGAGGATCCAGCAGTCGGCAGCGTCGGCACCGGTGAGCGCGACCACCTCCTCGACGAGCCGCCGGATCACCGACTCGAAACGGAGATCGCTGGTCAGGACGTGCGCGGCTTCGATCAGCGTCTCCTGACGCCGCAGCCGCTGCTCGTTCTCGCCGAGGAGGCGAGCCGTGTGGATGGCGAGCCCGAGCTCTCGGGCGACCGCCTCGGCGAGGGCGATCTCGCCTGTGAGCCACCGTCTCGCCTCCGCCCGCTGGAGGCCGAAGACCCCGATGACGCGGTCGAAGACGACGATCGGCGTGGCGAGCACGGCACGGGTGCCCATGTCGAGGAGCGCCGTGCGCGTTCCCAGGCTGGGATCGTCGAGCTCGGTGGCTGTCTCGACGTCGTCGACCGCGATGGTCCGCCGTTCGCGAGCGGCGAGGTTCATCACCGGGAGCTTCGGTGCCGCCTCCCCCACGGGCTCGACGCCAGGCGCGTTCCACTCGGCGAGGACCGGCATCGGCTCGCCGAGCTCGCCGAGCCGCACGAAGGAGCGAGTGACCCCGACCGCCTTCGCGGTCTCCTCGACGGCGACCTCGAGGACGGTTTCGAGATCGAGCTCGGAGCGGACCCGCAGGCCGATCTTCGCAATCAAGCGTTCCCGCTCGAGCGCGGCGCGCAGCGCCTCGTTCGAGCGCGTCCGCCCAAGGGCGAGGGCCGCCTCGCTCGCCAGGCCTTGCACCAGGTCGAGCTCCGCAGGGGTGAAGCGCCGCCGCCCCGTTCGCGTTGCCGCCACGAGGACGCCGACGACGTCTCCCTCGGAGACGAGTGGGACGAACGCGGCGCTCTTCGCCTGGACGGCGTCGGCCAGCGCGCGGTTCACGTCCTGCGACGTGCCGACGTCGTCGATCGAGATCGGTGCTCCCCCGCGCACGACCGACACGATTGCCCCGATGTCCTCGTCCAGGTCGAGCACGACTCGCCGCCACCACGACTCGGCGACGCCGCGAGCGGCGAAGCCCGTGGCAGTCCGATGCTCGTCGTCGACCCGGGCGAGCAGGAGAGCCTCGGGCGCGAGCAGCGCCTCCACCTCGTCGAACAGCGACTCCGCGGCCTCCTCTCCGGTCTGCGCGCGCGAGAGGGCGGTCGAGAGCCGCGAGATCGCCGCCGCCTCGCGACCGCGCTCGCTGGCGATCTCCTCTGCCTCGCGGACCCGCCGGCGGGCCGTGACGAGAAGAGCGCGCTCGTGGCCGCGCACGAGCACGATCACACCGGGGACGGCAACGGCGGCGGCGCCGACGAGAACGAGCCACGAGGGCACGTCCGCGAGGGCATCGTTCCCCGCGAGTGCGAGCCCGGCAGCGACGGCCGAGAGCAGGGCGACCACTGTGAAGAGGAGCCAGATGCCGATCCCGAGCCCCGAGGCACGGCGCTCGCGCACAAGCGAGGCGCCCAGGAGCATCGAGACGAGGGCGTAGAGCCCGGCCAGGATCAGAAGTGAAACGGCATGCAGGAGCATCAGCTGACTGTCGCCACCCAAGGGTGATCATAGGCAGGTTGCAGCAGGGCGTCAGGGCGGATTACCAAAAACAGGAAGGCCCGCCGCTCGGGGGGTAAGCGCAGCGGACCTTCCCAGATTGCTCACCGCGGATACATGGCCAGGGACACACCGCGGTTCGCATCGCCCAGTGGTGGCACGCTAGCGCCGACGCGCGCCGGTTCCAATAGGCCGACCGGCCCATCTTTAAAAGATCTATTCCTATGACTTACAAAGCGTATAATCGCCCGAATCGCGCTCTACGCCTTGCGGACGGCGAGCTCCGATCCGTGCTCGATCTCGACCGCGAGCGTCTCGGACTTGACCCACTCGAGGAAACGATCGAGGTCGCCTCCGTCAGGAAGCGTGAGGACGATGCGGTCCGTGATGGCGAGGCCCTGCTCCTTGCGCATGGTGTTGACGGCGTGCACGAGGTCGTAGACGCGCCCCTCGAGCTCGAGCTCGGGATCGAGGCGCACGTCGAGGGCGACCGACAGCGACCCCTCCTCCGCGAGCGCCCAGCCGTCGGGCGCCGCCCGCTCGACGAAGACCTCCTCGGGCTGGAGCTCGTGGCCCTCCGCCCGGACGCGGCCGTCCGGGAGCCGCTCGAACCTCCCCTCGGCTAGGGCGTCGCGCAGGCGCGGCAGCTTGGCGCCGAGCCTGGGACCGAGGAGCTTCAGGTTCGGCTTGGCGCGGACGCTCGTGCCGGCGAGCGGCTCGAACGCCACCGACTTCACGCGCAGCTCCTCGGCGATCTCGCCGGCGTGGTCGAGAGCTAGCTCGGCGCCCTCGACGACGAGCGCGCGGAGCGGCTGCCGAAGCTTGTGCCCGGCGCCGTCCCGCGCCCGGTGCCCCAGAGCGACGATAGCGCGCACCTCCTGGATCTCGGCGAGAAGCGCACGGTCCGGCTCGCCGGCCTCGGGCCAACCGGCGAGGAAGACGCTCTCCGGCGCGTCCTCACACGGCTCCGCGACGACGATCTGCCAGAGGTGCTCGGCGAGGAAGGGCAAGACCGGTGCGATCGTGCGGATGCCCTGGACGAGGGCGTGCCAGAGCACCTGGTGCGCGGCCTCGTCCTCGTCCCAGAACCGGCGGCGGGAGCGGCGGATGTACCAGTTGGAGACGTCGTCCACGAACTCGTCGAAGGCCTCGATGAGCCGGTGGGTGAGCTGGTCCTCGAGCGCCTGCGTCGCGTCGGCGAGGTAGGCCCGCGTCCGCGCGACGAGCCAGCGGTCGAGCGGGCGCGCGTCCTCTCCCAGCGGCGCCGCCTCGAGATCGGCGTAGTCGGGGACGAAGCCCGCGATGTTCCCGTAGTCGACGAGGAAGCGCACCGAGTTCCAGAGCGTGAGCAGCTTCCTCTTGATCTCGATCGCCGGCCCGAAGCCGAAGAGGAGGTTGCGATCGGGCGGCTGCGCGCAGAACTGCCAGCGCATCACGTCGGCGCCCATGCGCGCAAACGCATCCGGGGCGTCGATCGTGTTCCCCCACGAGCTGTGCATCTCGCGGCCCTTCTCGTCGAGCATCTTCTCGTAGCCGAGCACCTTGCGGAACGGCGCCCGGCCCGTGAGCGCGACGGACATGAAGAGCTGCGAGTAGAACCAGAGCCGGATCTGCTCGCGCATCTCCGAGACCCAGTCCGCCGGAAACCAGCGCTCCCAGTACGCGTGGTCGGGGAGGTCGGCCGCCGTCAGCCCCTTCGCCGCGCCCGTGGCGTAGCCCTCCGGCTCGTACTCGGGATTCTTCCAGCCGAGCGTCGAGAACGGCACGATCCCGGCGTCGAGCCAGACGTCGCCGACCTCGGGGATGCGCTCCACGTCTCTCTCGCAGGCCTCGCAGCGGATCCGGATCGCGTCGATCCACGGCCTCCGGAGCTCGGGCAGGTCGTCCACGGGCCCCGAGGCACGCTCGAGGAGCTCGGCCTTCGACCGGACGACGTTCAGCTGCCCGCACGCACAGGGGTAGAACGGCAGCGGCAGCCCGTAGTAGCGCCGGCGCGAGATGTTCCAGTCCCCCATGTTGCGGAGCCAGTCGTCCATCCGCTTGCCCATGTAGGCAGGAATCCACTCGACGGTCGCGTTCGCGTCGAGGAGCGATTGGCGCACCTCCTCGACCGAGATCAGCCAGTCGTCGGTGACGCGCCAGATGAGCGGCGTGTCGCAGCGCCAGCAGTGCGGGTAGCGGTGGAGGTAGGCGCCGGCCTCGAGGAGGTAGCCCTGCTCGGCTAGGCGCCCGACGATCTGGTCGGCCGCCTCGCTCGTCGAGAGGCCGTGCAGCCAGCCGTACGAGTCGTAGAAGCGGCCTGCCTCGTCCACCGGCGACAGCACCGGGAGGTCGTGGAGGCGGCCGAGCTCGAAGTCCTCCTGGCCGGCGCCCGGGGCGATGTGGACGATCCCCGTCCCCTCCTCTAGAGAGACGTCCTCCCAGGGGATGACCCGATGGTCCACCTCCGAGCCGGGGCCGAGGTCGTCGAACGGACCGCGGTAGCGAAGGCCGACCAGCTCCTCGCCAAGGGCACGCCGGTCGAACCGCTCGTCGGGATACCTGGCCGTGGCGACCCACTCGCCGCTCTCGCGCCGCCCGTACTCCGCATCGGGCTTGACCGCCGCGGCAACGTTCGCGGGGAGAGTCCACGGCGTCGTCGTCCAGACGACGAGCGACTCCTCGGTTCGGTCGAGCAGCGGGAAGCGGACGTACAGCGACGGGTCGCTCCGCTCCTGGTACACCCCGGCCTGGGTGAGCTCGTGCTGCGAGAGCGAGGTGCCGCAGCGCGGACACCACTCCGTCGAGCGGTGCCCGAGATAGAGCCACCCCCGCTCGTGGACGAGCCCCAGGAACCGCCAGATGTACTCGATGTTCGTGTCGCTGAACGTGAAGTAGTCGTTCCCCCAGTCCATCCACTGGCCGAGCCGGATGGAGCCCTCGGTCAGCGCCCTGGACGAGCGCACGACGACGTCGCGGCAGCGTCTCGCGAACTCCGCGAGGCCGTACTCCTCGATCTCGCGCTTCGAGTTGAGGCCGAGCTCGCGCTCGACGCCCACCTCGATCCAGAGGCCCTGGCAGTCGAACCCGTTCTGGTAGCGCTGGTGGTACCCGCGCAGGGCCTTGTAGCGCTGGAAGACGTCCTTGAGCGTGCGCCCCCAGGCGGTGTGGACCCCGAGCACCATCCTGTTCGCCGTCACCGGGCCGTCGACGAAGCTGAAGATCGGCCCGTCCGCGTTCTGCTCGCGCAGCTTGGCGAAGATGCCTCGCTCCTCCCACCACTCGAGGATCTCGAGCTCGAGCGCCGGGTGGTCCGGAGCGCGCGTCAAGGGGCGGAACATCTGGCGGTCAGTCTACGTTTGAAGGGTCATGACAGAAGCAATCACGACCTCCCAGTTCGACGACGAGGTGCTCGCCAGCGAGACGCCCGTAATCGTCGACTTCTGGGCGGAGTGGTGCGGCCCGTGCCGTGCCGTCTCCCCCATCCTCGAGCAGATCGCCGAGGAGCGCGCGGCCGAGCTCCGCGTCGTCAAGGTAAACGTCGACGAGGAGCCCGAGCTGCAGCAGCGTTACGGAATCCTCTCGATCCCCACGATCCTCCTATTCAGAGGAGGCCAGCCGACCGCCGCCGCCGTCGGCGCCCAGCCGAAGCGGATGCTCGAGCGCTCGCTCGGCCTCGCCGAAGAGGCCTAAAGCTTCCCCCGCCCCACTATGGCATGCGGAGGGGCGCCTCGCCTACGTCGGTGCGCTCCTCCGCCCTCCCTCCCCGCTGAACGTCGCGCCGATCCGCTCGAGCAGCTCGACGGTGTTGGCGAACGCGAACTCACTCCGCGGCGGGAGGGCGTCGGCTGGAAACCATGCGAGCTCGGCGACGTCGTCGGTCGGCTGCGGCTCCCCGGGGGCAAGCGAAGCCTCCCAGTAGAGGTTCACCGTCCAGACACCACCCTCGCCGTAGCGATCGGGGAGAGCCGCCAGGTACTCGCCCGGCTCTGCTTCGAGCCCGGTCTCCTCACGGACCTCGCGCCGGAGCGTGTCGAGCGGTTCTTCGCCCTCGTCCATGAAGCCGCCGAGGAGATCCCACAGCCCCGCGCCGGGCTCGGCCGCCCGGCGGGCGAGCAGGATCCGCCCGTCGCCGTCTCGGATGAGGGCGCTCGCAGTCGGGGCCGGGTTCGCGTACACCTCGAGGCCACAGGACGGGCAGCGAACGGCGCCCTCGAGGTGCTCGAGCCGGGATCGGCAACGTGGACACGTCCGCCAGTCGGCGAGCTGCTCTGAGCTTGCCATAGGATCGAGCCACTATGGCAGCTGCTGAGCCGCGCGCGTGAGACATCAGGCCGCGACGGTTCACGAGCTGGCCCGAGTCGCGGAGCTCTCCGTCCTGCCCGGCGAGATCCTCACCAGGCTCGCGCGCGCGCTCGAGCGCCACGAGCTCGTGCCCGGCGAGGAGCTCGACACCGGCGAGCAGTTCGCCGTCGTGCTCACCGGGCTCCTCAGCGGCTCCACCGGAGTCCTCCGCCCCGGAGACCGCGCCTCCGGCCGCGTGAGAGCGATGACGCCGTCCGCGGTCGCGAGCTGCGAGCGCTCGACCTACGAGGAGATCGCCGGCGGGAACGGCTAGGCTCGCGCCGTCTCTCCGGGCCACGCCCGGGGACAGGCCCCGGACGTGGCCAAGCGGAACACCCTGTGGACTCTTGACCGCCGACGAGCCGGCGATTCGGGCTCGCTGGGGCGTCCAGGCTCTCCACAGAGTGTGGGCGGATTCGGTGTCCGACGCGGCCGCGTCCGGGGACAGGCCCTGGGCGTGGCCGCCGGGGACACGACCGCCGGCGGCCTCAGGCGCCCCCGAGCTCGGCCAGGACCGCGTCCGCGAGCGACGGCCAGGCGGCGACCGCCCACTCGCCGAACTCGCGGTCGGTGAGGCAGGCACAGGCGACGCGGGCGTCCGGATCGACCCAGAGAAACGTCCCGGCGCCGCCGAAGTGGCCGAACGTGCGGGGCGAGTTCGACCTACCCGTCCAGTGCGGGCGCTTCGCGTCCTTGAGCTCGAAGCCGAGGCCCCAGTCGTTCGGCTCCTGGCGGCCGAGGCCGGGGAGGACGCCGACGAGCCCTGGGAAGGCAACCTCGGTCGCCTCCGCGAGTGTCTCCGGCGCGACGAGCGTGGGCGCGAGCAGCTCGCGGCCGAAGGCGCTCAGGTCGGCGAGCGTTCCCCAGATCCCTTCGGAAGGGCGCCCGCGCAGCTCGGCTCCGGCGAGCCCGAGCGGATCGAGGACCGCTGCCCGCAGGTAGCCGGCGAAGGGCATCTCCGCGCGCTCCTCCAGCCGCTCGCCGAGCAGGTCGAAGCCCGTGTTCGAGTAGACGCGCCGCTCGGCGGGCCGAGCGATCGGCACATCGCCCTCGAAGCGAAGACCCGAGGCATGGGCGAGAAGGTGGCGCACGGTGGCGCCCGGAGGGCCGGCCGGCTCGTCCAGGTCGAGGACTCCCTCCTCTGCGGCGACCAGCGCTGCGTACGCCGTCAGGAGCTTCGTGACGGAAGCCCAGCGGAGAACGACGTCCCCGGCGCCATGCTCCTCGGCCACGCCCTCCGCCGTGACGACCGCGACCGCCGCGGTCGCCGCCGGCCACGAATCGATCTGCTCGAGCGCCTTCACGGTCGGCGATACTAGTGGCGACGTGGAGCGCCGGATCGTCTCCTCCGGGTCGCCGTACGAGCCGGTCGTCGGCTACTCGCGCGCCGTCCGCGTCGGCGACCGGGTGTTCGTGGCGGGCTCTGCCCCGATCATGGCCGACGGCTCCGACCCGCCCGACGACGCCTACGGACAGGCGAAGCGCTGCCTCGAGATCGTCGGCGACGCCCTCGCCGAGGCCGGCGCCTCGCTCGCGGACGTCGTGCGCACGCGCGTGTATCTAACAGACGCGTCTGCGTTCGACGGCTTCGCCAAGGCGCACGGTGAGGCATTCTCGGCGGTCCGCCCCGCCAACACGACCGTCGTCGTGGCGGCGCTCCTCGATCCCCGCTGGCTCCTGGAGATCGAGGCGGAGGCCGTCGTCGCGAGCTAGCCCTCGAGCGTGAGGCGGTCGCCTTCCTGGACGCCCCAGCGTGAGAAGGCGCCCTGGTTGACCTCGAGCGCGCTCCGGTAGAGGACGCCGGGCTCGTAGATCTCGCAGGGGTCGGCCTCGCACGGCTCCATGTCGAGGATGCTGACGATCGTCCCGTCGGCGTCGGCGAAGGCGATGGAGAGCGGGATAAGCGTGTCCTTCATCCAGAAGCCGCCACCCTCGTCCCCCTCGAACAGGAAGATCATCCCGGCGTCCTCGGGAAGCGATTCCCGGTGCATGAGGCCGACCTGGCGCTCCTCCGGGCTGTCGGCGATCTCGACCGGGACGACGATCTCGTCGCCCTCCGCGGTCTCGATCCGGACGACGGGCCCGGTCTCCTCGGGCCCGGACGTGGTCGGCGGCGCGGACTCCTCGGTCGACGTCGCCTCCTCGCCCGAGACGGTCGTCGTGGGAGGGGAGCTCGCGTCCTCTCCACCACAGGCGACGAGGAAGAGGGCGAACGAGACGATAAGCGCAGCGCGTCGCACCCCGTAATCCTGGCAAAACAGGAAAGGCAGGCGGGCCCCGAAGGGCCCGCCGCGCGTGCGGCGACCGTCAGACGGCCGCCGCGGTGCTCTCGAACCGCGCCGAACGCGCGGTCCAGGCCGCGGACAGGGACGGCCTGATGACCCAGTCCGCGGCGGCCGGCGCCTGCGTCGGGTCGACGCCGAGGGGTGGCGTCGGGCGCCGGGAGCCGATGACCGCCACGCCGATATCCAGGGCGGAAAGAGCGGCGAGCGGACCGAGCGCCAGCCGCCTCCAGCGCCGAGCCCTGTTCCTACGCCGCATCTTCCCTCCTTCCACACCGACGGGACGTTCCTCCATCAGACGGGCCGGAGCGCCATCTTCTTCCCTGAGCTGGGAGTAGAGTTCGAGCCTCCCATGAAGCAGATCTACCCCGCCTCGATCACCGGCAAGGGCTTCGCCGAGGGAGGGTCCGTCTTCGAGCACCGCTTCGGCGCGTCCGAGCCGTTCACGCTCGGCGTCGAGGAGGAGTACATGCTCCTCGACCCCGAGACCTTCGATCTCGTCCAGCACGTGGACACGGTCCTGACCGCGGCGATGGACGGCGAGTTCGACGAGCGCGTCGGGCCGGAGCTGATGCAGTCGGTGCTCGAGATCTCGACGCCGGTCTGCAAGACGGCCGGCGCGATCGAAGACGAGCTACGGAAGCTCCGCGCGCACGTGACGCGGGCAGCGCGAACTCACGACCTGCGGGTCGGCTCCGCGGGGACGCACCCGTTCAGCCTCTTCGAGCGGCAGCGCATCACCGCCCGCGACCGCTACCGGAACCTCGTCGACCAGCTCCAGTATGTCGCCCGCCGCGAGCTCATCTTCGGCTGCCACGTCCACGTCGCCGTCGACGACGCCGAGAAGGCGATCCAGGTGATCAACGCGCTCCTCGTCCACCTGAGCGAGCTACTGGCGCTCTCGGCGAGCTCGCCGTTCTGGCGCGGCGAGCCGACCGGGCTCTCCTCGAGCCGGCAGATGGTCTTCGCCGCCTTCCCGCGCTCCGGCCCGCCGCCCCGCTTCAGCGGCTACGACGACTACGCCGAGGTCGTCGGCCAGCTCGAGAAGACCGGCTGCATCGCCGACTACACGCACATCTGGTGGGACGTGCGGCCACACCCGCGCCTCGGGACGATCGAGGTGCGGGTGATGGACGCGATCACGCACGTCGAAGAGACGGTGGCGATTACGGCCTACGTCCAGGGACTGGTCAAGCACTACTCCGAGCTCTACGACGCGGGCAAGGAGATCCCGAGCTACCACCGGATCCTCGTGACCGAGAACAAGTGGCTCGGCGCGCGTTACGGCCTCGAGGCCCCCGTCATGGACCTCGCCACCGGGCGCCGAAACCGCGTCCCGGTCGCGCAGCTGATCCGTCGGACGCTCCGCGACATCGAGCCACACGCGCGCGAGCTCGGCTCCGACCGTGAGCTCGAAGGGATCCGGGACATCCTCGCCCGCGGCAACGGCGCCGACCGCCAGCTGCGGATCTTCAACGCCAACCGGGACATCGTCGAGGTCACCCGGGAGATCTCCGACGCGACCGAGGCCGGAGTGGCGGTGGCGGCATGAGCGAGCTCGGTACCGGCGACCCGATCCCCGACGTGCAGGTCTGGCGCTCGACCTCCGAGACGGTGGGGCTACGCGAGCTCGCCTCCGAGTCTCCCTACCTGCTCCTGTCGTACCTCTTCGATTGGTCCAGCACCTGCACGAACGAGCTCTCCGAGCTGAACGCCCGCCGCGACGAGCTCCTCGCCACCGGCATCGCGCCGTACGGGATCTCGCGCGACAGCCCCTGGTCGCACGTCGCCTGGCAGCAGGCGCTCGACATCGAGGTGCCGCTGCTCTCGGACTGGACGGGCGAGGCCGTGCGCGCCCTCGGGATCGTGCAGGAGTTCCGCGGGCTCACGGACGTGGCGCGCAGGGCCGCCTTCGTGGTCGACGGAGACGGCATCATCCGCGGCGCATGGCGGTACGGCGCCTCAGAGGTCTCGGATTTCGACATGCTCGTCGAAGCCACGCGCTCGCTCTCGTAGCCCTGTACGGCACGGCGGCCTTCGTCGCCACCCTGCCGGCCGGCCTCGACTTCGGAAGCGCCTTCATCGCCGACGGCGGGGACGGAGACGGCGAGCCCGCGGCCGGCGACCACCTGCAGGCCGTCTACCGCTTCTGGCTCGTCGGCCACCAGCTCGGCAGCGGCGCGGCGCCCTGGGTCGACCCGTACAGCTTCCAGCCGCTCGTCGAGCCTCAGACCGTCCTTGCCGGTTGGCCGTTCGGCCTCGCCTTCTGGCCGCTCGAGGCCGCCTTCGGCCCGGTCGTCGCCTGGAACCTCCTCCTTCTCGGGACGATCGTCGCCGCGGGGCTCCTCACCTACGGCTGGCTGCGGGAGCTCGCTCTCCCGCCCGCCGCCGCGGCGGTCGGAGGCCTGGCCTTCGCGCTCGCGCCGTACCGGCTCGACCAGAGCGGAACGCACCTGCTCGGCTGGATCGCGGTGCTGCTCCCGCTCGCGCTCTTCGCCTACGAGCGCTCCGGGCGGGCAGACGGGCGCGCGGCGCATCTTTGGGGAGCGCTCGCCGCCGTGTCCCTCGTGTCGATCCCGCTCTCCGGCCAGATCCATCTCGCGCTCGGCGTCATACCCTTCGTCGCCGTCTACGTGGCGGTCAGGGCGAGGCGCGTCGCGGCTCTGTGGGCGGGCGCGGGACTGCTCGCGGCCGTCGGCGCGGGGCTCGCGATCCACTTCGCGATCGTCCGCCGCTCGGCCGAGAGCGAGGGCCGGTCGCTTCAGGAGGTCGGCGAGTTCTCGGCCGATCTCTGGGACCTCCTCAGCCGCTGGCAGCCTGCGGAGCCCGAGCGGTTCGTCTACCTCGGGTGGCTCGTGCCGGTTGCCGCCGTCGTCGGCGCGGTGCTGCTCTGGCGAGCAGGGCAGCGGGCGCTCACGGCCGTCCTCGGCGCAGCGGCTGTCCTTCCCGTGCTCCTCGCGCTGGGAACGAACCTGCCGCTCTACGAGCTTCTCTGGGATGCCTTCCCGCCGCTCCGCTTCCCGCGCGTTCCCGGCCGGCTGATGCCCATTGCCGACCTTGCGGTCGCCGCGCTCGCGGCGGTGACCGTACGGGGCGTGCTCGCCGCCTCGGGCCGACGCGCCGGGCTCGCGACCGCTGCGGTCCTTGCCCTCGTCGCCGCCGACCTCCTCGTCTTCCCGCTGCGGTCGTCGGCCGCCGACGAGGGGAACGAGGCCTACGCGGCGCTCGCCGGGGAGCCCGCAGGCCGCGTGCTCGAGCTCCCCCTCTTCGAGCCGGGAATCCACTACGGGAGCGTCTACGACTACTACCAGCTGCAGGCGCCCCGCGAGCGTCCGGGCGGGTACTCCACCCTGGTGCCGCGCACGGCCTACGACTTCTACTTCCTGCGCAACCGCCTCTCCTGCGGAGTCTGGCTCCCGGGAGACGAGGAGGCGCTCGCGGAGATGGACATCAGGCAGGTGGTCTTTCACGCGGGCATGTTCGAGCAGGGGGCGGTGCCCGGCGCGTGGTTCGGCTGGCGGGGGCTCGCGGAGCACGGCTTCGCGCCGGTGGCCCGGGGAGGCCCGGTCACGCTCCTGTCGCGAGGAGGCCGGGGAGGCCTCGGCGTGCCCGTGGACGAGCCGCGACGGGATCGGCCTTACCTCTGCGAAGGCTGGACCGGCCGGGTGATGGACGAGCGCCAGGGCCCGATCTGGGTTTACGGGGCGGGGACGCTCCGGCTCGCCGTGGACGCGGCCTCGGCGTCTCCGGCGACGCTGTGGGTAGACGGTGAGGTGATCGACCGCGCGCTCGTCGACGGCTCGACCATCTTCGAAGCGGAGCTGGCGGGAGGCGGCTGGCACGCCGTCGTCCTCGAGGTTCCGGCGCTCCTCCCGACGGAGCCTCCGCGAGGCTTGGAGCTAGAGAGCCTCGTCCTCGCGCGGTGAGGTATACGGGTTCGGCACCGAGAACCAGAGGACGACCGCCTCCTCGTCCTCCGACGGGTTTCTCCAGGTGTGCGGGTCCCGCGGTGAGTACGTGACCGTGTCTCCCGCCGCGACAAGGTAGAGCTTCCCCTGCACCCGGAGCTCGAGCCGGCCGGCGAGGACGTAGACGAGCTCGACGTCCGCCGGGAACGTGTAGAGGTCCTCCCCGGCGCCGGTGCCCGGCGGTATCCGCGACTCGATCAGATGGAAGCGGCGCTCGTCGCGCGAGCTGAGGAGGAGATCCTGGTGCGGGCCGATCTCCGTCCAGGCCGGGGCGTCCTCCCGGCGGATGACGGCCCCCGTCGGCGCCTCGTCCAGGACGTCGCCGAAGCGGACGTCGAGGGCCGAGCAGATCCGCGCGAGCGACGAGAGGGAGACCGAGGTGAGGTCGCGCTCCAACTGGCTGAGAAAGCCGCTGGTCAAGCCGGTCGCCTCTGCGAGCTCGGCCATCGTCATGCCCCGCTCGTGGCGCAGCGCCCTCAGACGCTCGCCGACGGGCGTCCGAGTCGTCGGGTCCGCAGTCAAGTACCCGATCCTACCTCCCGGTTGACCGTGGAGAGACGTTTTGACAGCCGCAGCCACGGCAACTTAGTGTGGCTAAAGAGCACTCTCGCTCTGCCGGGCTTCTGCGAGATCCTCCGCTAGCCCTACGGAATCTGCCAGGTGTCGCCGGCGTGGAGGAGCGCTTCGAGGTCCCCCTCCCCGCCGGCGCGCCTCGCGTCCTCCAGCTGCGTCGCCATCAGCTCCTCGTAGACGGGGCGGTCGACGTCCCGGAAGACGCCGATCGGGGCGGGGCCGGGCAACGGGTAGCCGAGCCGCCCGAGCGCGAACGCGGTCGTCGGGTCATCCGCGTGGGCGTCGTGGACGAGGAGCGCCTCCTCCCCCACGTCGGCGACGGCGACGACCTCCGCGGAGCCGTCCGGCCCAAGCCGCACGCCTTGCTCGCCCTCGACCCCGAAGCGAATCGGCGACCCGTGCTCGAGGACGATCCGGTTCGACTTCTCGTCGCGCACGTGGTCGAACGCTCCGTCGTTGTAGACGTTGCAGTTCTGGAGGATCTCGACGAAGGCCGCGCCCTTGTGGCTGCTCGCCGCATGGAGCGTCTCGGTCAGATGCGCGCGATCCGTGTCGATCGAGCGGGCGACGAAGCTGGCCTCGGCGCCGAGCGCGACGGAGACCGGGTTCAGCGGCCAGTCGATCGAGCCCATCGGGGTCGGGCCGGTGACCTGGCCGAGCGGGCTCGTGGGCGAGTACTGACCCTTCGTCAGGCCGTAGACCTGGTTGTTGAAGAGGAGGATCGTGATGTTGACGTTGCGCCGCAGCGCGTGCATGAAGTGGTTCCCCCCGATCGAGAGCGCGTCCCCGTCGCCGGTCACGACCCAAACCGACAGGTCGGGTCGCGTGACCGCCAGGCCCGTGGCGATGACGGCCGCGCGGCCGTGGATGGAGTGCAGCCCGTACGCGTCCACGTAGTAGGGGAAACGTGCGGCGCAGCCGATCCCGGAGATGAAGACGAGCCGCTCGCGCTCGAGCCCGAGCTGCGGCAGGAAGCTCTGCATCGCCGCGAGGATCGCGTAGTCGCCGCAGCCGGGGCACCAGCGGACCTCCTGGTCCGACTTCAGGTCCTTCGCGCTAAGAACCCGTTTCAAAACGAAGCCCTGTCCCGCCGGACCGGGAGCGCCGTCATGCCAGCTGCCCGATCGCGTCGGCGATCTCGGTCGAGGTGAAGGGCACGCCGCGCACGCGGTGGTAGCCGACCGCGTCGACGAGGTACTCCGCCCGGATCAGCTTCGAGAGCTGCCCGAGGTTCATCTCGGGAACGAGCACGCGGTCGTAGGAGCGGAGCAGGTCGCCGAGATTCCGTGGGAAGGGATTCAGGTAGGCGAGGTGCGTGTGGGCCACCTTGGCCCCGCGCTCGCGGGCGCGACGAACGCCGGCGGCGATCGGCCCGTGGGTTCCGCCCCAGCCGAGGACGAGCAGGCCGGCGCCCTCCTGATGATCGACGGTGAGCTCGGGAATGTCGGCGGCGATCCCGGCGACCTTGCGGGCGCGCAGCCGGACCATGAGATCGTGGTTGTCCGGATCGTAGGAGATGTTGCCGGTGCGCTCCTCCTTCTCCAGCCCGCCGATCCGGTGCTCGAGACCGGGAGTTCCTGGGAGCGCCCACTCACGGGCGAGCGTCCGCGGGTCGCGCACGTACGGCAGGAAGCGGTCGCCGTCGTTCGGCCGGGTCGCGAACTGCGGCGAGATGTCGGGCAGGTCGGCCACGTCGGGGACGAGCCACGGCTCGGAGCCGTTCGCCAGGTAGGCGTCGGAGAGGAGATAGACGGGCGTGCGGTAGGCGAGCGCGATGCGGGCCGCCTCGATCGCCATCTCGAAGCAGTGCCCGGGCGAGGTCGCTGCGACCACGGGCACGGGCGACTCGGCGTTGCGGCCGAACATGACCATGAGGAGGTCGGCCTGCTCCGGCTTCGTCGGCATCCCGGTCGACGGCCCCGCCCGCTGGATGTCGAGGATGACGAGCGGCAGCTCGAGCGCCACGGCGAGCCCCACCGTCTCGGCCTTGAGGACGACGCCCGGGCCGCTCGAGGTCGAGACGCCGAGCGCGCCGCCGAAGGAGGCGCCGAGCGCGGCACCGACGGCGGCGATCTCGTCCTCCGCCTGGAACGTCCGCACGCCGAAGCTCTTGTGGCGCGCGAGCTCCTCCAGGATCCCTGAGGCGGGCGTGATCGGGTAGGCGCCGAGGAAGAGCGGCAGGCCGCTTTGAACGCTGGCGGCGACGAGCCCCATGGCGAGCGCCTGGTTCCCGGTGACGCTGCGGTACGTGCCCGGCGCGAGCTGCGCCGGCCGCACTTCGTACTGGACGGCGAACTCCTCCGTTGTCTCGCCGAAGGCGTAGCCGGCCCGAAAGGCCTTGACGTTCGCCTGCGCGATCTGGGGTTGCTTCGCGAACTTCCGCTCCAGGAACTCGATCGTGCCCTCGGTCGGACGGCTGTAGAGCCAGGACATGAGGCCGAGCGCGAACATGTTCTTCGAGCGCTCCGCCTCGCGCTTGGAGACGTCGAACTCCCTCAGCGCCTCGATCGTCAGCGAGGTGAGCGGCACCCGCTGGACCCGAAACTCCTCCAGCGAGCCGTCCTCGAGCGGGTTCGACTCGTAGCCGGCCTTCTGGAGGTTTCGCTCGTTGAACGCGTCGGTGTTGACGATGATCGTCGCGGCCTTCGGCAGGCCGCGAAGGTTCGTCTTCAGCGCCGCCGGGTTCATGGCGACGAGCACGTCCGGCGCGTCCCCGGGCGTGAGAATGTCGTGGTCGGAGAAGTGGATCTGGAAGCCGGAGACGCCGGGAAGCGAGCCCGCGGGCGCCCGAATCTCCGCGGGGAAGTCCGGCAGCGTCGAGAGGTCGTTCCCGAGGACGGCCGTCTCGCTCGCGAAGCGCCCGCCCGTGAGCTGCATCCCGTCACCGGAGTCGCCAGCGAAGCGGATGACCACCCGGTCGCGCTGCTCGACAGGCTTCGGCATTTGCTCACCTCAGGTATACCGAACCTGGCTGACCGCCTGCGTTGCCTTCGAACGAGAAGGTCGGTGATCCTGGTCCGAAGCGCGACGGGCTCCACTGCTGGTTGTGTAGGGGGCCGCGACCACTCTCATGTCCGTCTCATCTGGCCGTCCTAACGTGACGGCATGCGCAAGGGCGTTGACCGACTCTCATGGTTGACTGACTCTCATGGGTATCAAGGCCGCTGTTGCGAGGAAGCTCGATTCGGGTACGGGCTGTGGAGTCTGTCAGGCGCCCTCGTCGCGACCTGAAAGGAGGGGAGTTAGCTGACTACAACGATGCTAGAGCCGAGGGTTTCGCCCGGGACCGAGCCTCTGGCGAAGCCGAACCCGGTGCTCCTTCGCGCGGCACAACTCGTGCGGGAGCGGGGTCTGTGCCAGGGACCCTGGAGAGCGGGCGGGCCCCTGTGCGCAGCAGGCGCGGTCGGTGTGGCGGCGGGAGACCTCGGTTTCTCCCGAACGGAGATGGAGGGCGTGGTGCTTCAGTTCGCCCGCGCTCTGGGTGGCTCCGCCGCCGCCGATGTTCACAGCTGGAACGACACCGCCGGTCGAAGCGCCGGCGACGTCGTGGAGGCACTCGAGCGGGCCGCCTACGGGCTGTGACGGGATGCCGCCCCGAACACGGGCCCAGCGGTTGCCACTGTCTTCTCATCTAGGTTTCATTTGCTCTCGTACGGTTTGAAGCTGTGATCAAGAGACATCGTAGGTTCGTGCCACTCGTGGCGGCAGTGGCCCTTTCCGCGAGTGCTTGCGGTGCTCCCGAGTCGGACTTCGGTGCTGACCCGTCGTGGAAGCAGCGGTTTGGGATTTCAGAGTGTGAGTTAGCGCCTACGGGGCGAAATCAGTTCTTCATCCTGGAGCCTGGATTCCAGCTCGTTCTCGAGGGGGGCAGTGAGCGGGTCCAGATAACTGTTCTCGACGACATCAAGAACATCAGCGGAGTGCTTGACGAAACCGGGAAGGTTACGAGCGTCACGACACGCGTCGTCGAGGAGAGAGAATGGAGCAACGATCAGCTGATCGAAGTCTCGCGCAACTTCTTTGCCATTTGCCCGACGACAAAGGACGTTTTCTATTTTGGCGAGGAGGTCGACGACTACGAAGACGGGCAAGTGACCAGCCACGGAGGTGCTTGGCTCGCCGGTGAGCAAGGTGCGAAGGCCGGCCTGATCATGCCCGGCAGCCCGGAGGTGGGCATGAAGTACTATCAGGAGATCGCTCCGGATGTGGCTTTGGACCGGGCCGAGATCGTGAGTGTCGATGAGACCCTAGACACTCCAGCGGGTGCGTTCTCGAACTGCCTGAAAACCCAGGAGGGCACAGCTCTGAATCCCGATGAGAAGGAGTTCAAGACCTACGCTCCTGGAATCGGGCTCAGTCAAGAGGAGTCTTTGCTCTTGGTCGAGTATGGCTTCATCGGGACCGAATAACCGAGCCCTGCGAACCACCGGTGTGCGAACGCTTCGTCCGCGCGCTTGCCAACGCCGGCAGGTGGAGTGTGATCGGACGGGCTAGATCAGTCGCTCGGGCGGTTCCGGGCGACCTCTGTCGCGCGGGCCAGCTCTCGATGGTGCTGCAGCACGCTAGGCAGCCGAGATGAGATCTCTATCAGAATGGCTGGAAGCCGTGCGCTCCCGGCTCCGCCCGCGGCGCGCTTCCGGTTCGTGCAACCGCGTGGCGCTTATTCCGCGCCAAGCGGCTCCGCGGGCGGCGTCTGACCATACACGTTCTCGCTGATCTTGTAGGCGCGCTTCTCCAGTTCGAGCGCCTCCCCGCGGATCTTAGTGAGAGTTTCTGGGCTGACCTGACCGACTTGGACCAGCTCCAGGGTTTCGTGCGATTCATCTTTCCCTCTCCAGCCGACTCGGACGTTGCCCACACTAGGGGCGTAGTACTTGAGCTGGAACGCGCCCGGCTCCTCTCGGCTGAACTCCTCCATCACCAAGACATCCTCGTAGCAGTCGACGGGGACGCACGTTCTGCGGGCCACCTGGTAGACCCGCGCCCGGTCGGTAAACTCGACAGCCGGCGCCCATCCCTGGGAGTAGCTGGATTCTCCGAGCTGTGACTCCGCCTTCATGGCGATCCCTGCCCGCGCGTTCTGGATGCCGGCGATCCAGGCGGGGGCATCGACAAGCTTTCCTTCTTCGTACTCCTCCGGGTACTCACCCATGCGCCAGACGTTTCCGTCGTTGTCCTGCGCGAAGAACGCGAGCTCCGCCTCCACCAGCTCGCCTGCGCTGTAGTCCAGGTCCAATAAGACAACCGAGTGCACACCATCAATCACTTTCGTCAGGTCGGTGACGGTAGTCACGACACGAGCAGCAATCTTTTCACCGTCCTCCTTGGTGAACCCGTTGTAGACGTACCGCATCCCCGGTCGCAGAGGAAGCCATTCATTGTCGATGCTGGTCGAGCTGCCGAAGTTGCTCGCGTCGAAGTCTTCGAACTGCTTCTCGGGCGTCTCATCACCGGTGGTCGCTTCTTGTGCGGTCTCACCGCCCGTCGTCACATCCGCTGGGTTTTCGGGGACGGTGCTCGCTTCCGGGGAGTTCTCGCCGCTGCATGCTGACACTGAAAGCACCAAGAGTCCTGCTGCTACGAACACGATGCAAAGACGTCCGGAAACGACTTTCTGAACGCAAACGTTGTTCTTCACCATTCGAGGCGCTCCCATCAGGCTGATTGGGGGGTACTGCTGCCGTCACGGCCTGGCGTGCGGTCCCTCCCTCTCCCAAAACGGAGGTAGAGGGAGGGGACGACGAACAGGTTCAAAAGGGTCGATGTGAACAGGCCGCCGAGGACGACGACGGCGAGCGGATGCTCGATCTCGTGACCCGGGATCTCGCCAGCCACGACCAGCGGCAAGATCGCTAGTCCGGCTGCAAGCGTGGTCATGAGGATGGGCGCAAGGCGCTCTCGGGCCCCGCGCAAGACGAGCGCGGGACCGAACGTCTCGCCCTCATGCTGTTCGAGATGCTGGAAGTGGTTGATCATCAGGATCCCGTTTCGTGCGGCGATGCCGAACACCGTGAAGAAGCCTACGAGCGAGCCGAGCGAGAGTACGCCTCCGCCGATGAACGCCGCCAGCACTCCGCCCACGAGCGCCATCGGGAGAGTCAGGAAGGACATGGTCGCCAGGCGCCAGCTCCTGAACGACACTTGCAGGAGCAGGAAGATGGCGAGCGCAGTGCCAATCGAGAAAAGGAGCATGCGCCTCTGGGCAGCCTGGCGCTCCTGGTACTCGCCCAGGACAGTCGCGCTGTATCCGAGTGGGAAGTCCATGTCCTCGATGCGGTCGGCGACGTCGCGCGCTACCGACCCGAGATCGCGGCCGCTCGTGTTGGCGCTGACCTCCAGCCGGCGCGTCAGGTCCTGGCGTTCGATCGTGTTCGGAGTCGGGGCGATGCGCACGGCCGCCAGCTGGTCGAGGCGAACCTGACCGTCGTTCGGCGTGTCGATCGGGAGGGCGCGAACGTCCTCGACGCTGTGCCGGGCCTCGGGCGTGCTCCAGAGGTGCACGTCGTAGGCTTTGCCGCCGCGGTAGATGTCGCCGACTTCCTCGCTCGCCAGAAAGATGCCCGAGGCCCTCCGGACATCGCCCGGCTTGACCCCGTAACGCTCCGCCGTTGCGAGATCCACCTCGACCTCGACCTGGGGGATGTCGTCGTGAAGCTCGACCTTCGCCTCGACGAGCCCCTCGACTCCCTCGATCTCGTCCAGCACCCTGCCCGCCTGCTCCTCGAGAACGTGCAGGTCGTCGCCGAAGATCCGGATCACGATCTCGTCACTCGATCCGGTCAGCACCTCCCTGATCCGCTCCTTCAGGTACGTCTGCACGTCGCGGACGAGCCCGGGGTAGCCGCTGACGACCTCCTGGACACGGGCCAGCGTCTCGTCGTAGTCGACCTTGGGGTCGACGCTGATCCAGTTCTCGCCGAAGTAGATCCCGTACGGCTCGTCCCCGAGGAACGCGTTCCCGATGTGGGAGCCGCAGTTCCGGACGCCGGGAATGCTGCGGAGCTCCTGACAGGCGCGCACGGAAATCCGCGTCTCTTCGGGCCCCGACGTGTCGGGCTTCGTCAACCAGTGCATCAGGAAGTCGCGCTCTTTGAACGAGGGAAGCAGCGACGACCCGAGGAACGGTAGGACCGCAACGCCGGCGATCGCCGTCACTGCCACGGCCCCGTACGCCCAGACCGGCGTGCGGACGACCCGGGCGAGCACCCTCTCGTAGCCGCCCTGGAGCCATCTCGTGAGCGGCGGCGTCCGTCCTTTGAGGGAGCCTCTCGAGAGGAGAATCAGGGCCATTGCAGGCGTGACCGTCAGAGCGACGAGGAGCGACGCGGCCACGGCCAGCACGTAGGAGAACGCGAGCGGTCTGAAGAACGCCCCGGTGAGGCCGGTGAGGAGGAAGATCGGAGCCATCGCCGCGAAGATGATGAGCGTGGCGTAGACGATCGACGGACGTACCTCGAGCGAGGCTTCGAGAACGATCGATGCGGTCGGCCTCGTGCCCCCCTGCCGGCGGTTCTCGCGCAGGCGCCTGACGATGTTCTCGACGTCGATGATCGCATCGTCGACCACCACCCCGAGGGCGATCACGAATCCCGCGAGGACCATGACGTTGATCGTCTCTCCGCGCAGGTAAAGGACGAGCCCGGCGGCGACGAGCGAGAGCGGGATCGACACGACGCTGATCAACGCCGCACGCCACTCGAAGAGGAAGGCCCCGATGACGAGGATGACGAGGAGAGCGCCGATCAGAAGCGCTCTCGTCAGGTTGTCGATGGACGTCTCGATGAACGTCGCAGGCCGGAAGATGGTGGTGTCGATCTCGATGCCCGACAGACCGGGCCGCATCGTCTCGATAGCGTCCTCCACGCCCCGGGTGACGTCGAGCGTGTTCGCCCAGGGCAGCTTCTCGACGATGAGCATCAGCCCGGGACCGTCGTTGATGACCGCGTCGCCCAGGAGCGGCTGGTGGTCGACCACCACGTCGGCCACGTCGCTCAGGAGGAGGGTCTCGCCGAAGCTGTTCTGGATCGTCACCTTGGAGAAGTCCTTCGGCGTGATGACCGGGAAGACGTGACGGACGTTGAGCCTCTGGTTCGGTCCGTCGATGAATCCGCCCGTGCCGACTTCCCCGGCGTCCGACCAGCTGACGAGGCTTCCGACGTCGAGGTTCTCGGCCGTTTGCTCTTGGAGCGAGATCAACGAGACGTTGTGGGCGCGCATCCGGTCCGGATCGGCTCGCACGTGGTACTGGTGGAGGCGCTCGCCCCAGATGGGAACGTTCGCCACGCCCGGCACCCGCAGCAACCGGGCCCTGATCTTCCAATAGGCGACCAGGGACAAGTCGATGAGCGAGAGCTCGTCGGAGGTGAGCCCGATTTTCATAACCCGGCTCGTCGACGAGAGGGGCTGGATCATGAACGGCGGAGCAGACCAGCTCGGCAAGGTCGGCGCGACAGTATCGAGCCGCTCCTGCACGACCTGGCGGGCGCGCATGAGGTCGGTCCCCCGCTCGAAGAGCAGTCGGATGTCAGAGAGCTGCTGAACCGACTTCGAGCGAATTTCCTCGACGCCCGGGACTCCTTGAAGCGCCTGCTCCAGGGGAACCGTGACCAGCGATTCGACCTCCTCTGCCGTGAGCCCGAGGCTGGTCGTCTGAATCTGGACCTGCGGCTGCGCGAACTCCGGGAAAACATCTACCGGCGTGTCGCGAAGCGTCCCACTGCCGAAGACCATCAGCGCCGTCGCGGCTGCAACGACGAGATACCGGAACTTCAGACTCGAGCCGACGATCCAGCGCATCATGGCGTCAGATCCGTCGGCTCAGTGCCCGTCGTCGGCGCCGATGCCGTGCTCGGCACCGAACAGCTCGGCGACTCCCACGGTCACGACCTCGGTTCCAGCGGGTGGGCCCTCCGAGAGGACGGCGCGATCCCCCTCGATCTCCTGGACGGCTATGTGCTCTCTGACAAAGCTCAGGTCCCCAGTGCTCGTATACACCCAGGTCTCGCCGTCGGTCTCGTAAACGATTGCCGAGTACGGGAGGATCGTGCGCTCGGCGGCGCCCTCGCCCTGCGTGCGAACAACGGCCGTCTGGAGGTCGATCCGCTCCGCCGCGTCCGCGGTCAAGGTGACCTGCAAGAGGTCATCCGATCCTCCGACGGGCTCGACCATGGCGGGCTCGTCGGCCGCCGCTACGCCCTCTCCTTCCCGCTGACAGCCGGCGAGCGAAAGCGCGGCGAGCAGCAGGAGTGCCGCGACCCGGAGACTGGTCCGCCGCATGAGGCCCCGTTTCATATCCGCCTCCTCCCTATCCCTCGAGTTGTCTGGTCGTTGGGTCGACTCGGGCCAGTCCGACGCGCAGGTACAAGGCCGGCACGACGAAGAGGCTCAGGAATGTCGTCGTGACGGCGCCGCCCAGGACGACGACCGCCAAGGGGTGCAGGACCTCGAGCCCGGGCGGGCCGCCGAGAACGAGTACCGGCAGGACGAGGAGCACCGCAGCCAGCCCGGTCATGAGAATGGGCGCGAGGCAGTCGCGTGCGCCGCGCAGGACGACATCGCGGCCGAGGCGGCCGCCGTCGTGCTGCTCGAGCCGACGGTAGTGGCCGATCAGGAGCAAGCTGTTTCGCGCGGCCAGGCCGAGTACGGCCAGGAGGCCGAGATAGGACCCGAACGAGAGTGGCTCACCGCCCACGAGCGCCGCGAGCACGCCCCCGGCGACGGCGACTGGCAAGGTCAGGAACGCAAGCGCCGCCCGCCGCCAGACCCCGAACGCCGCTTGCAGGAGGAGGAACATCCCAATCGCTGCCGCGGTTCCGAGCGCGATCAGCCGGCCGGTCGGCTGTCCCTCGGCCTGCAGAACCTCCGGATGGAACTCGAGTGGGAAGCTCACATCCCCGAGGGCCTCCTCGATGTCGTTCGCGATATCGTCCCGACTCCTTCCGTCGACGTTGCCAACCAGGTCCACGTAGCGCGAGACCGCGTGCCGCTCGATCACGGTCGGGTTCGGACCGATGCGCACGTCGGCGACCTGGTCGAGTCGAATGTGGCCTCCGTTCGGGGTCTCGATCAAGAGCTCGCGAACGCTGTTCAAACTGCTCCGAGTCTCGGGAGTCCCCCAGACCACGACGTCGAACACCTTCTGTTCCTCGAAGAGGCTGCCTACCCCGATGCCAGACACAAGGGTCGCCGCCGCCCGGCGGACGTCGCCAGGCTTGACCCGGTACCTCTGCGCCGCAAGCAGGTCGACCTCGACCTCGAGCGTCGGCTCGGCCTCGGGAAGCTCTATGCGCTCGTCGACGAGACCGTCGACCCCGGCAACGGCCTGTTTTACCTCGTTCGCCTTCGTCCGAAGGACGTCGAGGTCCTCGCCGTAGAGCCTGACTGTGACGTCGTGCTCGGAACCGGCCAGCGACTCCGAGACACGCTCGTTTGAGAAGGTCTGAACGCTCGCCGCCAGTCCGGGGTAGCCGTTCACAACGTTCTCGATCGCGGCCACCGTCTGGTCGTAGTCGGCATCCGGATCGACGCTGACCCACATCTCGGCCGAGTTCGCGCTGACCGCCTGGTCCGACGTGATCGCGCGCCCGACGTCCGCGCCGATGCGTTCGACGCCGTCGAGCGAACGAAGCTCGCGGCTGGCCAGCGTCGTGATCCGGTTCATCTCCGGGAGCGAGGTGCCGGGCGCGCCCTGCCAGCGGATGAGGAGCTCCCGCTCCTTGAACGTCGGTAGCAGCGAGGTCCCGAGGAACGGAACCGCTGCGACGCCGGCAACGACGATCGCACCCGCGGCGAGGTAAACGATCCGTGGTCGGCCCACGATCCACCCGAGCGCTCGGACGTAGTGGCTTGCAAGCCGGGCAACGACGGGCGATTCGGCACGCTCGCTCGGCTGCCTGGACGCGAGCAGAAGGCTCAGCGCGGGTGTCACCGTGAGCGCCACGACCATCGACGCGCCGAGCGCGGCGAGAAAGGCGATGAGGATCGGCGGGAAGAGGGTGCCGGCCATGCCCTCGAGGAAGAGCAGAGGGATGACTGCCACGGCAACGATCAATGCTCCGTACAGAGCGGCAGTTCGCACCTCGAGCGTCGCGTCGAGGATGGCGGCCGCCGTCGAGCTCGGATCGCTCTCCTGCCGGCGCTCACGCAGCCGCCGGGCGATGTTCTCGGCGCCGACAATCGCCTCGTGGGCGACCAGGACGAGCGCCGCCACGAGCCCCGCCAGAACCAGCGCGTTCATCGTCTCTCCGAGTGCGTACAGGACGAGGGCTCCGGCGATGAGGGAGAGCGAGATGCTCACGAGAGCCACGAGAGCGGGCCGCCACGCGAACAAGAAGCCGCCGACAAGGAGGACGAGGAAACCGACCCCGAGAATCGCGGCGAGTGTCACGTTGTCGATCGACTCGTCGATGTACGAAGCCGGGCGGTAGACGTTCGTATCGAACTCGACGCCGCCCAGGCCGGGCTGCATCGCGTCGATGGCATCCTCGACCCCGCGGCTCACATCCAGCGCGTTTGCCTCCGGGAACTTCTCGATGACAAGGAGGAGCCCCTCCCCGTCGTCCACGACGGCATCGCCGATCAGCGGCTGATGTCCTTCCACGACCTCGGCGACGTCGTCGAGGCGGAGACCGTTCGCGCCCTCGACCCGAACACGAGCGAGGTCGGCAGGCGTGACGAGCGGCGAGATGTGCTGGACGGGCAGGCGTTGATTCTGCGTGTCGATGAACCCACCGGTTCCGGGCGTGGAAGCCTCGACGAAGCTCAGCGGAGAGACCCAGAGCGCGTTCCCGGCGGTCTCGATGACCTGCCCCAGAGTGACCTCACGATCGCGGAGCTGCTCCGGGTCGACCTGCACCTGGAGCTGCCGATCACGGTGGCCCCAGATCGAGACGTTCGCGACGCCGGATACTCCCGTCAACCGCGGCACGATCGTCCAGCGCGCCAGCACGGACAACTGGATCGGGGAAACCGTCTCGCTCGAGAGCGAGACGATCATGACCCGGTTCGTGGACGAGAGCGGCTGGAGCATTTGCGAGGGCCGCGAGACGCCCGACAACGCGACGTGGGACTCGGCGACGCGCTCCGCTACGACCTGCCGCGCGCGGTAGAGGTCGGTTCCGGGCTCGAAGACGAGGAGGATCCGAGAGAGGCCGGGGATCGACTCCGAGCGGATGTCTTCCAGGAATGCGACGCCGTTCAGCAGGTCGGCCTCGAGCGGAACCGTGACCAGCTGCTCGACCTCGGCCGCCGAGAGCCCGAGCGCTTCCGTCTGGACCTCGACGGTCGGCGGCCTGTACTCCGGCAGGACGTCTACAGGCATGTCGCGGAGCTGGCTGATTCCCACCGCCAGCAGCGCCGCAGCAGCGGCGAGCACCAAGAGCCGAAACTTGAGGCTTGAGCCGACGATCCAGCGCATCATCGAAGTCGCTCCTCAGCGGTCGTTGATCGACTCCGAGCTTGAGGGCGAGCAGACGCGGCGCCGCAAGATCGGGCCATACGAACTTCCCCCGCAGTCCCGCCGCAGGCGATCGTGAGCAGCCGCATCCCTCTCCCCTATCTCGGTCGCTCCCAGTGTGCTACGCGGAGCGAGGCGAGTCAATAGCTGGAAGTAAAAAGACCGCCGTCGCTCAGGCGGTGTTTGAGCGCGCTCAGCACACGGGGGCGGTTAAGAGCGGGCACCGATCTCGTTCAGGCCGGCTGGTGCGCCGGCGACTACCCGGTGCATTCCGCGAAAAGAGCAACACCTGACGGCTCGGCAGTCTGCTTCCGCTTACGCTCGCACGTCCTCGCTAGACCGCATTCCTGCTCTGTGTCCCGCGCCCGGACTAGACCTTCCGGTTCTTCGGGCGCCGTCCGGTTGTCGCTGGGCGTGCATTCGGATTCGGTTGGGAGGTCAGCGGTGCTGCAATTCAGCCGAAAGGAAAGAGAGACAGTCGAGGTGGCGACACCAGGCCCATCGCCGGAAGACATTGCGCAGAAGTCGGAGGGCGCCGAGCAGAGCAGCAGCGGCACGGCCACTACGCCTCGTCCCCTAGGCCGGGATATTCCCGTCAGTCAAGTCCCGGGAAGCGGTGTAGCTCTCTGCGCTTCACCGAGCCGTGAGGGACGCGAAGACCCAGACGCGACCGAGAGCGGCATCAACCTGTGGGCCAGCCAGAGCGAGTAGTTGTCGCCCTCCGAACTCCGGCCGCGCGGCGGCGCGCGAGCCTGCGCTGAAGCTCGAGCGTCGCGACTGCGCCCACCACCATCATCAAGACGTTCGCGCCGAGCACGCCGAGCGCGCCTGTCGCCTTCCCGAACTCGCCCAGACCGGTTGCGACGCCGAGGTAGGCGGAGGCGGGGATCGTCGTCACCGAGATCGCGACGCCCACCCCGGAGCTCGCGCGGGTTTCGAGTGCCAGCATCCCGGCGATGCCGGCCACGAGCGCGACTACGATCGTCTCGTTGCTGACGGTCGTGAGTCCCCCGAGCGCCCCGACTTCCTCGAGGTCGAAGCCGGACGGGAGGAAGCCAAGACGGTCCTGGGCGAACGCACAGACGGCCGCGGCGACACTGGCAAATCCGAGGCCCAATACAAGCGTTAGCAGCGCGCGGCCGGCGAGACCTGGCAGCCGGGCGACGACGCCGACACCGATTCCGGTGATCGGCAGCAGGTCGGGGCTGACCGCCATCGCACCGACGATCAAGATCACGTTGTCGTCGATCACGCCGTAGGCGGCAATCACGCCCGCCACGAGCATGAACGCCAGGTAGCGGGCGATCGGTCGCGCATTCAGCCAGGCCGTCCCGATGACGTCGGCCCACACGAGGCTGACTTCCGTCCGCCCGGTGGCCAGCGACCCGACGAGCTCTACCCGCGTGAGCGCGATGTCCGGATCGGGCACGCCTTGCCGGCGCAGGTCGTCGAGCACCGCGTCGACCGTCCTCGGGCGCAGGCTGGCCGAGATCACGGAGTACCCGTCCCGCGTCGCGTCGACAAGCCTGACCCGGCTGACGCCGTCGGTCTCGTCGAGCCGCCCGGCGACCGCCTGCATCGCCGCCGTCCTGCCGAAGACTTCGAGCTCGATCATGGCCCGCCCGTGAGACCGACTACCTCGTCCATCTGCTCCAGGCCCTCGGCGCGGTGGGTGATGAGGAGGACCGTGCGGTCGCCGGCGGCGTCGAGGACGTCGTCCATGAGCGCGCGGGCCGTCGGTGGATCGAGGTGTGCGGTCGGCTCGTCCAGGAGGAGGACGGGAGCATCCGCCAGGAGGGCGCGCGCGAGGACGAGCCGCTGGCGCTGGCCGCCCGACAGCGCCGCCCCTTCCTCGCCGACCTGGGTGTCGAGGCCGGAGGAGAGCGAGGCGACCCACTCGCCCAGCCGAACGCGCTGTAGCACGACCCAGAGCTCGGCGTCTGTCGCCTCGTGGCGGGCGAGCCGCAGGTTCTCGCGGATGGTCGAGTCGAAGACGTGGGCGTCCTGGCCGGTCAGCGCGAAGGTCGAGCGCACGTCCGCCTGCCGGTACTCGCGTACGTCGTGCCCCGCGATCGTGACGCGTCCCTCGACAGGGTCGAGGAAGCGCAGGAGGAGATTCGCGACCGTCGTCTTCCCGGCGCCGCTGGGGCCGACGAGCGCGACCCGCCGTCCCGGCTCGAGCCACAGGTCGAAGCGGCGAAGGACCGCTTGCTCCTTTCCGTAGCGCGCGCTGACTCCTTCCAAAGCGATTGGGGCGCGCCTGGGCGGGCCAGGGTGCGGGTCGTCCGGGTCGCGGACGACAGGCTTGCGCCCCGCCGTCTCGAGGACGCGCCGGCCGGCGGCCAGGAGACCCGAGAGCTCGCGGGCCGCGCCCGGGAGAGGGAGCACGGCGTCGAATGATGCGAGCACGAGCAGGGCAAGCGTCGCCACGAGCACCCCGTCCAGCGAACCGGCGGCATGGGCGTCCACGGACACTGCGAGCACGCCGGCCACCGTCGCTCCCGCCACGAGGACCATCAGCGCGTCCCCGGCACCGGCGGCGAGCGCGTCACGGCGGCCGAGTCGCACGAGCTCGGCGTCGGCCGCGCGGATGCGGGCAAGCGCATCGTCTTCGCGGCCGTAGGCAACGAGCTCCGGGGCGCCGCGGAGGAGCTCCACCAGCTCGGCCGTCAGCTCGCCGCGGGCGGCGGCCTGACGACGGCCGGCCGAGCGGCTCACCGCCCAGGCGAGCGTCGGCACGGCGATGCCGCCGACGAGAAGGCCCGCCGCGAGGACGACCGCCGCCTCCGGCAAGACCGTCCAGGCCGCCGCAATAGAGGCCGCGCCAACGAGGACTGCGATCGCGGGAGGTCCGAAGACCCGCGGATAGAGGCCCTGCAAGGCATCCACGTCTCCCACCATGCGGTTGAGCAACTCACCCTGGCGGTAGCCCTCGAGCTGAGCCGGCGCGAGCGGCTCGATCCGCTCGTAGAAGCGGGCGCGGAGACGCGCGAGCGACCGAAGAGCGACGTCGTGGGAGGAGATCCGTTCCAGGTAGCGGGCGAGTGGCCGTGCGAGGCCGAAGAATCGCACGGCGACGATCGCGACCGTGAGGGACAGGATTGGCGGCTGCTCGGCCGCGCGGGAGATCAGGTACCCGGCTGCGGTCATCAGCGCGACGCCGAAGGCGACCGCGAGGGCGCCGAGCAGCACCGTCGGCATCACTCTCCAGGCCGAGACGCCTGCGAAGACGGAGAGCCGGCGCACGGTGCTCATATCGCCGCCTCCCTCACCGGGAGCATCTGTCCACCTCCGAGGCGGACGACCCGGTCGGCCCGCGCTTCGAGCTCGGGCCGGTGGGTGATGAGCAGGACGGTCGGACCGTCGAGCATTCGATCCACCGCGTCGCCCACGAGCTCGGCACTCGCTGGGTCGAGATCGGCAGTCGGCTCGTCGAGAATCACGAGCGGCGCACGGCGCAGGAACGCCCGAGCGAGCGCGATCCGCCGGACCTGGCCGGCGGAGAGCGGCCGACCCCCGTCTCCGACGATCGTCTCGTAGCCGTCGGGAAGCTCCCGCACGAAAGCGTGGGCTCCGGCCAGGAGGGCCGCCTCCCGCACAGCCGAGTCTCCAGCGGCCCGATCGCCGAGACGGATGTTTTCGGTCACCGTTCCCCGGAAGAGGGTCGGCCGCTGCGGAACCCACGCGACCTGAGCACGCCAGGCGACCGGGTCGCATCCTGCCAGGTCGACCCCGCCGGCGGTGACGCGGCCGGCGGTCGGCTCGGCGAGGAGCAGAAGGAGAGCCGCGATCGTGCTCTTCCCTCCCCCGCTCGGCCCAGTGAGCGCGACCGTCTCGCCGGGCTCGAGCGCGAGATCGACCTCGGTGAGAACCGTGCCCCGCCGCGCAGGGTACGAGAACGAGACTCCCTCGAAACGTACGGCCGCCTCACGCGGGCTCGGCGGCTCCACCCCGCCCGCCGAAACGGTCTCCGGTGCCTCTACCAGGTCGAGCAGCCGCTCCGCGACCGCGAGCCCGTCGGCGCTCGCGTGGTACTGCGCGGCGAGGTTCCGGAGCGGGAGGTAGAGCTCCGGCGCGAGCACGAGCACGGTCAGCCCCGCCTCCAGACCGAGGCCGCCGTCCACCAGCCGAACGCCGACGGTCACGGCTACGAGCGCGATCCCGAGCGTGGCCGCCAGCTCGAGCACCGTCCCGGAGAGGAAGGCGACCCGGAGCGTGCCCATCGTCGTCCGCCGGTACTCGTCGCTCACGCGCGCGATCTGCTCGGACTGGGCTTCGCCCCGATTGAAGGCACGAAGCGTCGGCAGCCCGCGAACGATGTCCAGAAAGTGTGCGGACAGGAGCCGGAGCGCCTGCCAGCGCCGTCGCGTCCTTCGCTCCGTGTAGCGGCCGATCAGCCACATGAAGACGGGAACGAGCGGGAGCGTCAGGAGCATGATCCCTGCCGAGACGAGGTCGATCGCAGCCACGAGCCCGAGCACGGCGACCGGGACGACCGTCGCGAGCACGACCTGCGGGAGATAGCGTGCGAACGTCGTCTCGAGCGCGTCGACTCCGCCGACGGCGACGGTCGCAAGCTCGGCGCTCCCGGCACCGTCGAGAGCGGCAGGACGGTCGCGGAGCCGTCGCTCCACGAGATCGAGGCGGAGCTCGGAGAGCGCGCTCGCCGCGGCCCGGCGCCCGACCGACTCGAAGCTCCACACAGCCACACCGCGACACGCGGCCACCGCAACCACGAGGACGAGCGGCAGGGTCAGCTCGCCGAGGCCGGCGCCCTCGAAGCCGCGCGCGGCCACACGGGCGAGCAGCACTGCTTGCGCGAGGACGAGGAGAGCCGCGAGGACGCCCAGGACGGAGTCGGCGACCAGCAGCGCCCGCACAGCCCGGACGCGGTGCACCAGACGCGGGTCGAGCGGGCCCATGACCGGGCCTCTACGCTCCAGTCTTCCGGGCGACCAGGTCGACCGGGCTCCCGGCGTCTTCCCCGCCCAGCCGGGCGCGGAAGACGTGGTACGTCCACGCCTGATAGAGCAGCACCACCGGGACGAGCACAGCTGCGACGACCGTCATCACCGTGAGCGAGTAGTCGGCGGAAGAGGCGTTGTCGATCGTGAGGCTGTTGGCGAACTGGGGGTCAGACACCATCACGCGCGGGTAGAGGCTGACGAAGAGCGTGACGACGACCGCGACGATCGTCATCGCCGTGGCCGCGAACGCCCAGCGCTCCTTCCCCGCCCGAACGAGGAAGATCGCCCCGACGGCGGCGATCGCGGCCATGGCGACCGGGAGGATGCCCGGGAAGATGTCCTTGTCGTTCACGTCGCGGGCGACGACGAGCGTCCAGACGAGGAAGCCCGCGCCGACGACCGCGGCCGCCGGCGCGAGGCGCGTCGCCGTTTGCCCGGCGCGCTCGCGCAGGCTTCCGAGCGTGCGGAGGCTGAGGTAGACCGCCCCGTGGAGCGCGAAGAGCAGGGCGACCGCGATCCCGGCGAGAATCGTGTAGCCGGTGAAGAGGTCGCCGAAGTCCCCGGCAAAGCTCTGGTCCGACGCGATGGGAACCCCGTGGAGGAGGCTCGCGAGCGCGATCCCCCAGAGAAGAGGCGCGCCGACCGCCCCGATCGTGTTCATACAGGCCCAGACCGCCTTCCCGCCGGAGCTGTCCGCCTTGC
>Ga0081538_10000635_pt1 | contig 38947 bp, 47 predicted proteins | sample TabmetS5T2R1_FD_71022 | JGI IMG/M metagenome (GOLD analysis project Ga0081538, IMG submission 71022) | Tabebuia heterophylla rhizosphere microbial communities from the University of Puerto Rico - S5T2R1 | ecosystem: Host-associated > Plants > Roots > Rhizosphere ...
CGGCCCCGGGCGGTGAGGGCGATGCGGACGGTGCGGGCGTCCTGGTTGTCGGGCCGGCGGGTGACCAGCCCGGCCGAGACGGCCCGGTCGATGAGCTCGACGGCGCTGTGGTGGCGGACCAGGCCGGTCCGGAAGGCGAGCAGGCGCTCGTACTCTCGCTGGTCAAGCCGTTCCATGGTCACCGACCGCCGGGGCAACTACCCCACTGGACGGGGCGGTGGCTGGTGGCCACCGCCCCGTGTCCGCGCCGGGTTGCCGGCACAGGTCAGCTCATCGGGCGTCGAGCCGGCCGGTCCCACCCATCGGCGGCTGCACCGCCCGGCGGACCGACAGCGCCCACAGGGCCACCAGCACGGTGACCACGCCGAACACCCAGGCGTTGATGGCGCCGTCGGAGACGTCGGTGTAGCGCAGCACCCAGGGCGAGATGAACAGCCAGACCCCGACGACCAGGTTCAGCCAGCTCTGCCAGCGGGTCCAGGATCTCATGGGAGCTCCTCCTTCCTTCCTGCGGCCTTGCTCACGAATATCGTATCACGATATGGTTTCCCGATCGCGTGGGTCGTCGACGGCCAGCGGGCGAGCTGAGGGCCGGGAGGATGCGGATCGTGCGCTACCGCCACCGGGACCGGACCGGCTACGGCGTGCTCCACGCGACCGAGTCGCCCCCATCGTCGGCGACCCGTTCCAGCCGCGGCGCCCCACCGGCGAGTGGCTCCTCCTCGACAAGGTGCGGCTGCTGGCCCCGGTGCAGCCTCGCCGAGGTCCAGCGTTTCACCGTTTCTGTGAGCGTGGCCGGTCCAGGGGCAGGCGGACCAGCAGCTCCTCAACAGCGGGGTTGGAGGGATGAGGCTGGCGCGCACCGGCCGGCTGGAAGCCGACGTGGGCGTAGAGGCGACGAGCAGCGGTGTTGTTCTCGGCCACCCACGCGATCAGCTCGCGAGCCTGGTGGTTGCGGGACCAGCGGACGGCCTGGCCGATCAGCGCCTCGGCGTAGCCGCGGCGGCGGTGGCGCGGGTCGACCCACATTCCCGCCAGCTGCACGCGCCCGGGGACGGGCTCGGCGATGACGGCGGTCATGCCGACGCCGACACCGTCCTCACGGACGATGAAGCTCGCGGATGCGGGCCCCGCCCTGGCCCGCCGACGCCAGACGTCGGCCGGGAAGGCCGCCTCCCGCTCCAGCGTGCTGGCGAAGGCGTCCGGCGCGTCGGCGAGCGCTCGCAGGCGCAGGTCCCGTAGCTCCTCCCAGTCGTCGGCCTGCACCTGTCCGATCTCCACGTCCACCAGTCTCCTTCCCTCCGAGGCGGGAGCTCCAGGACGGCACGTCGCCGTTGCGCCGGCGCCCGTGAGTGTGTATCTACACACCTCGTGGCTGCGGATGAAGGGACCAGGTAGATGGAGCGCCATGTCGAGCTGGGGGGCGTGCGGTCCTGGTATGGCGAGCAGGGCGCCGGCGACCCGCTGGTCCTGCTGCACCCCGGGCTGGTCGACGCCCGGGCGTTCGGGCCGAACCTGGCCGCCTGGTCGGCGCGGTTCCACACCTTCACCCCCGAGCGCCGCGGCCACGGCCACACCCCGGACGTCGCGGGACCGCTCACCTTCGAGCAGATGGCCCGGGACACCGTCGCCTTCATCGACACCGTGGTCGGCCGGCCGACCCGGCTGCTGGGGGTCAGCGACGGCGCCATCGTGGCCCTGCTGACCGCGGTGCGCCGCCCCGACCTGGTGACCAGGCTGGTCCTGATCGCCGGGCCCGCGCATCACGACGGGTGGCTCCCGGAGGCCATCGACCCGGCCAACGAGGCGCCCGAGTTCATGCACGCGGCCTACGGGGAGGTCTCCCCGGACGGCATCGACCACTATCCGGTGGTGCTCCGGAAGATGGCCGAGACCCATCGGCACGAGCCGACGCTGACCCCGGCCGACCTCGGCGCCGTCACCTGCCGCACGCTGGTGATGGTCGGCGACGACGACGAGGTCCGCCTGGAGCACGCCATCGACATGTACCGCGGCCTTCCCGACGGGGAGCTGGCGGTCGTCCCCGGGACCTCGCACGGGCTGCTGGTCGAGAAGCCGGAGCTGTGCAACCGGATGATCCTCGACTTCCTCGAGCACGAGGCCGTCCCCACCGTCGCGCCCATCCGCCGACGGGCGGGGGCCAAGGCCTAGCCGGCCACCTGGAGCACGACCTTGCCCTGGCCGCGGCCGGACTCGACCCGCCGGTGGGCAACGGCCGCGTCGGCCAGGTCCAGCACCTGGTCCACCACCGGCCGCAGCCGCCCCTCGGCCACGGCGGCCGCCAGGGCGCCCAGCACCCGCCGGGACGGGCGCACGAGCACGCCGTGCAGGGTGATGTTGCGGTCGACCGCGAGCTCGAGGTCTCCGGCCAGCTCCACGATCGACCCTGCCCGGCCGCCCTCCCTGACCACCGGCAGGCTGGCCGCCAGGTTGCCGTGGCCGACCAGGTCGGCGACCATGTCGAGCTCCTGGCCGATGGCCCGGCGGGCCCGCCGGGCCACCTCTCCGGCGTGACGGTCCAGGAACACCTCCGCCCCCAGCTCGCCCAGCAGCGGCGCTCGCTGGGCGCTGGCCGAGGCGACCACCCGGGCGCCCCGGGCCCGGGCCAGCTGGACGAACAGGCTGCCGACCCCGCCGGCGGCCCCGTGGACCAGCACCCACTCGCCCGGCCGGGGGTCCAGCCGGTCCAGCAACTGGACGGCGGTGGCGCCGGCCAGCGGGAGCGAGGCCGCCTGGACCGCGCTCAGGCGGGGTGGCCGCGGGCCGATCAGCGCCGCGTCCAGGGCCACCAGCTCGGCGTAGGCGCCCCGGCGGGTGCCGCGAACCGGGAGCAGCCCCCACACCGCATCGCCGGGCCGCCAGCCGGCGGCGCCGGCGCCGACGGCCTGGACGCGTCCGGCCAGCTCGTAGCCCACGACATAGGGCGGGCAGATCCCAGCCCAGCTCGGGTCGGCACGGTTCCCGGCGTCCACGGGGTTCACCCCGGCCGCCTCCACCGCCACCACGACCTGGCCGGGATCGGGCCGCGGCTCCGGAAGCTGCCGCAGGCCCATGGCCTCCGGGCCACCCGGCTGCTCCACCACAAGGGCGCGCATGACGGTCATCCTCCCATGGCCCGACGCCGGCGGCGGCTGGTTGCGCCGTGGTGGCGCCGATCCTAGAGTTGGCTCGTGGCTGTGCAGCGGCGCCCGAGCGGACCGGTGACCGGGATCGCGGCGCGGCGCGTCCACGACGCCGGCAGGCCCGCCACGCCACCTGGCTCGAGCTGTTCTTCGACCTCGTCGTGGTGGTCGCCGTCTCCCGGCTCGGGGTCCGCCTCCACGGCGACCACTCCGCCTCCGGGGTGGCCGCGTTCAGCGGCCTGCTGGTGGTGATCTGGTGGATCTGGATCAGCTTCTCCTACTTCGCCGACCTGTTCGACGACGACCGGGTGCTGGACCGCACCGCCCAGCTGCTGGCGATGGTCGGGGTGGCGGTGGCCGCCCTGGCGTTGCCCGGGTCGGGGACGGCGCCGCCCGAGGTGTTCGCGGCCGCCAACGCGGCCCTGTTCGCCCTGCTGGCCGCCCTGTACGTCCACGCCGGGCGGAGCGAGCCGCGCGCCCGTGAGCTGTGCCGCTGGTACACGGTCGGGTCGCTGACCGGCATGGGCCTGTGGCTGGTCTCGCTCGCCCTCGGCCCGCCGGCCCGCTACCTGGTCTGGGGGCTGGCGGTGACCGCCAACGCGGTCATCTCCGGCCCGCTGGCCTATGCGCGGATGCGGCATCCCCCGGTCCAGGTGTCGCACATGCCGGAGCGGTTCGGGCTGTTCATGTTGGTGGTGCTCGGCGAGAGCATCCTGGCCGTGGTCAACGGGGTCGCCCACGTCCACTTCGGCGGTGACGCCGTCCTGATCGGCCTGGCCGGCTTCCTGATCGCGGCCTGCCTGTGGTGGGTCTACTTCGACGGCTTCGACGAGGCGGCCATCAACCGGGCGATCGCCGGCGGCAGCCGCGCCCAGGTCCGCAGCTTCCTCTACGGCTACGGCCACCTGCTCATCTACGCGGCGATCGTGGTCACCGGCGTCGGCATCCAGCTCGCCATCGAGCAGACGGCGCGACCCGGCGAGCCGGTGCCGCTGATCGGGCTGGGGGTGGCCGCGGTCGTCGCCGGCTTCTTCCTCACCTCGGTCGGGATCGGCCGGCGGGCCACGCCGCTGCTCGCCTCGGTCAAGCTCGCCATCGCCGCCCTCGGCCTGGGGCTGGCCGTGGCCGGGGTGCCGCCCCTGGCCACCACCCTGACGCTGGCCGCGGCGCTGTTCCTGCTGGTCGTGCTGGAATGGCGCCGGGCGCCGGAACGCGGCTACTTGTAGCCGAGCGCCCGGGCCAGCTCGGCCCGGCCCATCTTGGAGCGGCCCGGCAGGTTCCGGCGCTTGGCGATCTCGTACAGCTCCTGGCGGGTCTTGGGCGACGACCCGCCGGTGCGCTTGCGCTGGGCCACGGCCGCGCCCTGCTTGCCCAGCGCACTGCGCGTCTTGGCCGGCATGCTGGCGATCGACCGCTTCTCCCTGGCGCCCGCCTGGGCCTGCTTGACGTTGCGCTTGGCCGCCTGCACCTGCTTCTTCGTCGCCATCCTCGACCTCCCGGTGATCGACTTCAGCGGTCGGCCCGGGCCGACCGGCGGGCCGACAGGGGCGCCAGCACAGCGTAGACCACCCCGGCGAGCACGAAGGCGACCCACAGGCCGATGCTGCTCGCCCCGACCGCGCCCTGCTTGCCGCCGACCGGGCCGAGCAGGTAGCCGGTCCAGCTGAACAGCGAGGCCGTGGAGGTGACCAGGCCGAGCCCGATGACCACGGCGACCACCCAGGCGACCAGGGCGGCCGGGTTGACGGCGCCGTAGCGGCCGGCCGGGTCGTACAGGGCCGCCTGGTCGTACCCCTCCCGCCAGCGGTAGCGGGCCAGGTCGACCAGGAAGATGGCGCCCCAGGCGGCCAGCGGCACCCCCAGGGTGATCAGGAAGCCCTGGAACGGGCCGACGAAGTCGGGCGCGAAGAACAGGATGTAGATGTTGCCGGCCAGCATGATCGCCCCGTCGATCAGGACCGACTGGTAGCGGGGCAGCCGCACCCCCAGGGTGAGCAGGTTCAGCCCCGAGGAGTACATGTCGATCACCGCCCCGGCCAGCAGGCCGCCCACCGCGACCAGCAGGTAGGGGACCAGGAACCAGGTCGGCAGGGGCTCGGCCAGCGCCCCCAGCAGGTTGGCCGAGCCGGCCAGCTGGTCGTTGTTGGCCGCCAGCAGCACCCCGAAGGCGATCAGCAGCACCGGGCCGAGGCTGGCCCCGAGCACCGTCCAGCCCACGATCGCCGCCGAGCTGGCCCGGTGGGGCAGGTAGCGGCTGTAGTCGGCGGCGGCGTTGATCCAGCCGATCCCCAGCCCGGCCGCGACCACCGACGCCCCGCCGACGACCCCGGCCAGCAGGTCGCCCGAGGGCAGGCCGGCCACCTTGTCCCGGTCGACCTGGCCGAGCTCCAGCACGAAGAAGACCACCGTCAGGGCCGCGAACACCCAGATCAGCCAGGTCAGCAGCTTCACGATGGTGGCGTGGCCGAGCAGCCCGACGGCGATGGTGGCCGCGGCCACGACCGCGAACGCGACCGCCAGCTGGCCCTTGCCGCCGCCGACGCCCAGGCGGGCCAGGATTGCCTGGGTGGCCAGGCTGGACAGGGCGACCAGGATGGTCTCCCAGCCGACCAGGGACAGGTAGCTGACCGCGGTGGGCAGGGCGTTGCCAACCACCCCGAACGGCGCCCGGGACAGGGTCAGGGTGGGGGCCCCGCCCCGGCGGCCGGCCAGGCTGATGAAGCCGACCAGGACGAACGAGGCCACCGTGCCCACGGTGCCGGCGACCAGGGCCTGGGGCAGGCTCAGGCCGTAGAAGGTCACCAGGGCCAGCCCGTAGAACATTCCCAGGACCGAGATGTTGGCCGCGAACCAGATCCAGAACAGCTCCAGCGGCCGGCCGTGGCGCTCGGCGTCGGGGATCGGGTTGATCCCGTTGGTCTCGATGCTCCAGGCGCGGTCGCCGGCCGACCCGCCCTCTCGCCCGACGGTTCCGGTCTCCATTCGTCCGCACCTCCACCTGTCCGGCAACCGGGGCAAGCATAGGCGTCGGCGGGCGGGCCCGGAACCCGGCCCGGGCCGCGGCGCCTAGAGCCGGTACAGCTCGGCCGCGTTGCCGGCCAGGACCCGGCCGGCGACGGCGCCGGCGGCCGCCTCGTCGAGGCCGCCGGCCTCGACCTGGTCGCCCAGCACGCGCTCGAGGGCGCGGCGCCAGACGGTCGCCCCCCACCAGTGCATCTCGGGATAGGAGTGGCCGTCGGAGGCGGCGAGCAGCTTGCCCGCCGGGCACAGCCCCAGCGCCTCCGACACCAGCCGGGCCGCGATCGGCTCGGCCAGCGGCAGGGCCAGCGACAGGTCCATCCAGACCTGCGGGTAGGTCCCGGCCAGGTAGGCGGCCTGGCCGACGAACGGGTAGCAGTGCAGCAGCACGACCGGGCAGTCCTGGGTCCGCGGGCCGCGCAGCAGCGGGCGCAGCAGGGACGGGTCGGCCAGGGGCAGGTCGACGTCCTCGTCGCCGAAGCCGGTGTGGAACTGCAGCGGCACCTGCCTGGCCGCGGCCAGCTCGGCGGCCCGCCGGACCAGGAACGGCTCCAGCACCGGGTCGTCGAAGCGGGCGGCCTGGCGGGCCCGGTCCAGCCCGCCGAACGCCCGGCGCCGCTCGGCCGGCCCCGGGTCGGCCAGCCGCAGGCCGCCGCGGTAGGCCGCGACCGACTTGATCGCCACCGCGCCGCCGTCCAGCGCCTCGGCCAGCCGCCGCTCGACCGCGTCGGTGAAGCGGGCCAGCGAGCCGGCCGCGGGCCCACCGGCGCCCAGGACCTGCTCGGCGACCGTCTCCAGGCGCACGATCGGGTGGACCGGCCGGCCGGCCGCCCCCGCCAGCGCGGACAGCTCCAGGATCTCGTCCCCGAAGCCGGTGTCGACCAGCAGGGCGGCCACCCCGGCCCCCTCCAGCAGCCGCCGCAGGTACGCGGCGGGGTCGGCGGCGGCCAGCTCGTCGCGGCCGGCCACCACCCGGCGCTCCAGCTCGCCGTCCGGGTCGCCGCCGGTCCCGAGCAGGGCCGCCAGGGCGGCCAGGAAGCGCCGGTAGCCGAGCAGGTCGGGCACGTCCCTGTCCAGGCTGGCCGGCCGCCGGGCCTCGGTGAAGCAGCGCCGCCAGCCCGGCCAGGGCCCGCCCCCGACCCGCGCCCAGCCGGCCACCAGGCTGTGGCAGTGGTGGTCGACCAGCGGCCCGCCGGCCAGCGTGCCGGTCAGGAGTTCGGGGCCCGGGGAAGGATGCTGCCCGCGACCCGCTCCGACAGCAGCTCCTCGCCGGCGTCCGGCTCGACCTGTGCCATGTCGGCTCCCCTTTCACCCCCCGACGGCGCTCAGAACTTGGTGAAGTGGTGGAAGCACTCGAAGGCGGCGTCCTGGGCGCCGAAGGCGGCCACCTCGCTGCGCTTGACGGCCAGGTAGGCGGTGCGCCGCAGGGGGCCCAGGGCCTCCGACAGCAGCTCGTCCGCCTCCAGGGCGTCCAGCGCCTCGCCAAGGGAGGCGGGCAGGCGGTTGACACCGCGGCGCCGGCGGGTCGCCGGTGACAGGGTGGCCGGGTCGGCGTCGACCGGCCGGCCGGGGTCCAGCTTGTTGCGGACGCCGTCCAGGCCGGCGTGGATGTAGGCGCCCAGGGCCAGGTAGGGGTTGCCGGTGGCGTCCGACGGCTTCAGCTCCAGGTTGGCCGAGGCCTCCTCCAGCCCCCACATGCGCGAGGGGACCCGCACCGCCGCCTCCCGGTTGTCCATGCCCCAGCAGACAAAGGCGCTGCTCCAGGACTGCGGGACCAGGCGCCGGTAGCTGTTCACGCTGGCGCAGCAGAGGGCGACCAGCGCCGGCAGGTGGGCCAGGAGCCCGGCGATCCAGTGGTAGGCCAGCTCGGACAGGCCGCGCCGGTCGCCGGGGTCGTGGAGGAGGTTGCGCCCGCCCGGCTGGCCGTCCGGCCCGGCCTCCCACAGCGAGGCGTGCAGGTGGGCGCCGTTGCCGGCCTGGTCGGGGATCGGCTTGGGGGCCAGGCTGGCCCACAGGCCCTGGCGCCAGGCCACGCCGCGGGCGGTCTCCCGGTACCAGACCATGTTGTCGGCGGCGCCTAGGGCGGGGGCGTGGCGGATGGACAGCTCCTGCTGGCCGTGGCCGAGCTCCGGGTAGTACTGCTCGACCACCAGCCCCTGGTCGGTGAGGGCGCGGACCAGCTCGACCGCGTAGCCGTGGGCGGCGCCGAAGCCGCTGGTCGAGAAGCACAGGCTCTGGTCGACCGGGACCAGCCGGTCGGGCTCGCCCGGCCGGTAGCCCTCGACCCGCCGGCCCAGGGTGAACTCCGGCTCGAACGCGGCCGCCACGGCGTACCCCTCGGCGGCGAGCTCGGCGACCGCCTGCCTGAGGAAGGCCCGCGGGCACGCCTCCCACGGCTGGCCGTCCAGCCGCACCATGTCGGCCATCATCGCCGCCGCCCCCGGCGCGTACGGCAGGGCCACGAAGGAGTCGGGGTCGGGCACCAGGCGGATCTCGCCCACCGGGCCCAGGCCGGGCACCGGCGCCAGCTCGTCGAGCATGCTCATGGCCTGCATGCCGGTGACCAGGCCGATGCCGGTCGTCATCCGCTCGGCCAGCCGCGCCCGGGAGGTCGCCTTGCCGCGGACGACCCCGCCGTGGTCGACGTACAGGAACCGGACCAGCTCGACCCCGGCGTCCTCGCAGGCCGCCACCACCCGGGCGGCCGGGTCGGCCGCCTTCTTGCGCTTCTTCGCCACGCGCCCGCCTTGCCGAACGTCGCGATCGCTCGTCTTCCGGCCGGCAAAGCAATAGCATAGCTTGCATCCCTACCCATGCCGTACCGGGGAGGCAGGCCGGTGTCCCTCGACTCCCGGGAGCTCAGGACCTGCCTGGGCCACTTCGCCACCGGCGTCACCGTGGTCACCTGCCAGGGCGAGGCCGCGCCGCACGGGGCCACCGTGAACGCGTTCACCGCGGTCTCCCTCGACCCGCCGCTGGTCCAGGTCAACCTCGACCGGCGCAGCCGGGCCGCCAGGTACCTGCCGGGCCAGCCGTTCACGGTCAACATCTTGGCCATCGACCAGCTGGAGCTCGCCTTCCACTTCGCCGGCCGGCCCCAGGGCGAGGAGGTCGTCTGGCTGGAGGGCGGCCTGGCGCCCGCCCTGGCCGGCTGCGCGGCCATCATCACCTGCCGGCCATGGCGGACCTACGACGGGGGCGACCACATCCTCGTCCTGGGCGAGGTGGCCGACATCCAGAGCAACGGGCGGGACCCGCTGCTGTTCCACCGCGGCCGCTTCCACGCCGTCGGGGAGCCGGCCGCCGGGACGCCGTGGGTGGGGACGCTGGACAACCCCAGCGGGGCCGGCTGGTTCACCGAGTACTGGAGCGCCGTCGTCGAAAGGAAGGGCCATGACCGCTGAGCAGGACACCGGTCCGGACGCCACCGGAGCCGCCGACGAGCGCCCGGCGAGGACGCGCCGCCCGCTGACGGGCGACGAGTACATCGAGAGCCTCCGTGACGGGCGGGAGGTGTGGCTCTACGGCGAGCGGGTCGCCGACGTCACCACCCACCCGGCGTTCCGCAACCCGGTGCGGATGACCGCCCGGCTGTACGACTCGCTGCACGACCCGGCCAAGAAGGACCTGCTGACCACGGCCACCGACACCGGCGGTGGCGAGTTCACCTTCCCCTTCTTCCGCACCCCACGCTCGGTCGAGGACCTGGTCGCCGACCGCGACGCCATCGCCGAGTGGGCGCGGATGACCTACGGGTTCATGGGCCGCAGCCCCGACTACAAGGCGAGCTTCCTGGGCACGCTCGGCGCCAACGCCGACTTCTACGACCCCTACCAGGAGAACGCCCGCCGCTGGTACCGGGACTCCCAGGAGCGGATCCACTACTGGAACCACGCGATCATCCACCCGCCGGTCGACCGCCAGCTGCCCCCGGACGACGTGCGCGACGTCTTCATCCACGTCGAGGAGGAGACCGACAGCGGCCTGATCGTCAGCGGGGCCAAGGTCGTGGCCACCGGGTCGGCGATCACCCACTACAACTTCATCTCCCACTACGGCCTGCCCATCAAGAAGAAGGAGTTCGCGCTCATCTGCGTGCTGCCGATGGGCGCGCCCGGCATGAAGCTGATCTGCCGCCCGTCCTACGGCATGGCCGCCAACGTCATGGGCAGCCCGTTCGACTACCCGCTGTCCAGCCGGCTGGACGAGAACGACACCATCTTCGTGCTCGACCGGGCCCTGGTGCCGTGGGAGAACGTGTTCGTCTACGGCGACATCGACAAGATCAACGGCTTCTTCCCCGCCTCGGGGTTCATCCCGCGGTTCACCTTCCAGGGCTGCACCCGCCTGGCGGTGAAGCTCGACTTCATCGCCGGCCTGCTCATCAAGGCGCTGGAGGCGACCGGCAGCAAGGACTTCCGCGGGGTGCAGGCGCGCTACGGCGAGGTGCTGGCCTGGCGGAACCTGTTCTGGGCCCTGACCGACGCCATGGCCCGGAACCCCGACGAGTGGGTCGGCGGGGCGCTGCTGCCCAAGCTCGACTACGGCCTGGCCTACCGGTGGTTCATGACCATCGGCTACCCGCGGGTGCGGGAGATCATCGAGCAGGACGTCGCCGCCGGCCTCATCTACCTCAACTCCCACGCCGTCGACTTCAAGACCCCCGAGGTGCGGCCCTACCTGGACCGGTTCGTGCGCGGCTCCAACGGCTACGACGCGGTGGCCCGGGTCAAGACCATGAAGGCCCTGTGGGACTCGATCGCCAGCGAGTTCGGGGCCCGGCACGAGCTGTACGAGCGCAACTACTCCGGCAACCACGAGAACGTGCGCGCCGAGCTGCTGTTCTCCGCCCAGGCCTCCGGGCAGATCGACCAGTACAAGGGCTTCGCCGAGCAGTGCCTGGCCGAGTACGACCTCGACGGCTGGACCGTCCCCGACCTGGTCAACCCCGACGACGTCAGCGTGATCACCCGCCGGTGACAGGGAGGACCCCATGACGACCGCCTCGACCGACAAGACCGCGCTCCAGCAGCGGGTGGACGCCTTCGCCGCCGACGTCATCGGCCGCATCAACCAGGCGATCATCGACCACAACATGACCTACGAGGAGTACGACGCGGCCAAGCAGTGGCTGATCCGCGTCGGCCAGGCCGGGGAGTGGCCGCTGTTCCTGGACGTCTGGGTGGAGCACACCGTCGAGCAGCTGGCCGCCCACAGCCGCCACGGCAGCCAGGGCACCATCCTCGGCCCCTACTACCTCCCCGACGCCCCCGAGCTGCCGTCCAGGACGACCCTGCCGATGCGGCCGGACGAGCCCGGCGACCGGCTGGTGCTCCGCGGCCAGGTCCGCAGCGTGGACGGCCGCCCGATCGCCGGGGCGACCCTGGACATGTGGCAGGCCGGCGCCGACGGCTTCTACTCCGGCTTCCACCCTGACACCCCGGCCGGCAACCTGCGCGGCAGGGTCGTCACCGACGCCGACGGCCGCTTCGAGGTCGAGACGGTCCTCCCCGGGCCCTACACCATCCCGCTGGAGGGCCCGTGCGGCGAGCTGTGCCGCGCCGCCGGCTGGAGCCCGTGGCGGCCGGGCCACCTGCACCTGATCGTCGGCGGCCCCGGCCACGACCCGCTGACCACCCAGCTGTTCTTCGAGGGCGAGGAGTACCTGGACAACGACGTGGCCTCGGCGGTCAAGCCGGAGCTGATCCTGCGGCCGGCCGAGGAGCCGGGCGACGGCTCCGGCCGGCGGCGCCACGGCGTCACCTACGACTTCGTGCTCGAGCCGACACCGGCCGCATGACCGCGGCCGGGCCGCGGGTCGCGTCGGTCCGGACGACCCTGGTCGACCTGCCCCTGCGCCGCCCCCACCAGTTCCGGGACTCGACCATGGAGGCCCAGGCGGTGCTGCTGGTCCGGGTCACCACCGGCGACGGGGTGGTCGGCGTGGGCGAGGGCGTCGTGCCCGGCGGCCCGTGGTGGGGCGGCGAGTCGGTGGAGACGATGCAGGTGGTCGTCGACCGCTACCTGGCCCCGCTGGCCGTCGGCGCCGACCTGGGCCGGCTGCCCGAGCTCCGCGGCCGCATGGACCGGCTGGTGGCGGCCAACCCCTTCGCCAAGTGCGCCCTGGAGACCGCGATGTGGGACGCCTGGGCCCGCACCCTCGGGCTCCCGCTGCACGCCCTGCTCGGCGGCCGCTGCCGCGACGTGCTCCCGGTCACCTGGGCGATCGGCGCCGCCGACCCCGACGTGGTGGTCGAGGAGGCCCTGGCCAGGATCGAGTCGGGCGGGCACGCCAGCATCAAGCTGAAGATGGGCGCGCTCGAGCCCGCCGCCGACACCGCCAGGGTCGAGAAGATCGCCTCCTCGCTCGCCCAGGTGACCAGCGTCCGGGTCGACCTGAACGGCGCCTGGGACGAGCTGACCGCCACCCGGCTGCTCCCGCGCCTCGAGCAGGCCGGCATCGACCTGGTCGAGCAGCCCACCCCGGCCTGGGACGTGGAGGCGCTGGCCCGGCTGTGCGCGCTGCTGCGCATCCCGGTGATGGCCGACGAGTCGCTGGGCAGCGACCACGACGCCCTCACCCTGGCCGCCCGCCGGGCCGCCGACGTCTTCTCCCTGAAGATCGGCAAGTCGGGCGGGTACCTGGCCACCCGGCGGATCGCGGCCGTCGCCCAGGCGGCCGGGATCCCCTGCCACGGCGGCACCGGGATCGAGAGCTCCCTGGGCACGCTGGCCGGGGCCCACCTGCTGGCCACGCTGCCGGCGGTGACCTGGGGGAGCGAGCTGTTCGGGCCCCTGCTCATGACCGACGGCCTGCTCACCGAGCCGCTGGACTACCGGGACGGGGCCCTGCACCTGCCGGACGGGCCCGGCCTGGGGATCGACCTCGACGAGGACCGGGTGGCCCGCTACGCCCGACGCTGACCAGGGAGACGACAGCCGTGCTGTACCTCGTGACCATGGAGGTCCGCATCCCGCCGGACGCCGACCGGCAGGTCGTCGAGCGGCTCCAGGCCGAGGAGCGGCAGCGGGCCCAGGAGCTCCAGCGCACCGGCGAGTGGCGGCACCTGTGGCGGGTGGTGGGCCGGTACGCCAACGTCAGCGTCTTCGACGTGGAGAGCCACCGGCGGCTGCACGAGATCCTCTCCACCCTGCCGCTCGGCCCCTACCTCGACATCGACGTCACCCCGCTGACCACCCACCCCTCGGCGCTGTCGGCCGAGGACTGAGGCCGCTGGTCAGGGGTTGATGACCAGCAGGACCTGCTCGACCAGGGGCCCGCGGTCGGGCTGGGTGGCGAGCCGGCGGAAGGTCTCCAGCAGGTCGTCGGTGACCTCGACCGGGAAGATCCCGAGGACCTCGGCCCGCAGGACCGCGGCCGGTGGCGGCTCGGGCCGCAGCCACTGCCGCAGCACCCGGATGGCGACCTCGTTGACGCTGTGGCGGCCGTCGGTCAGGTCGGCCAGCTCGTGGGCGACGAACTCCCGGTTGAGGTCGGCCAGCGCCCGCAGCAGGGCGCCCTCGGACCGGTCGGTCAGCTCGTCGTCGAACAGCCGCGACGCCGGCACCCGGCCGCCGAGGTGGAAGGGCTCGCCGGCGTCCCAGGCGAGCACGCTGCCGCCGCGGTCGGCGACGGCGATGGCCCGGTGCAGGCCGCCGTCGGCGTGCTCGTAGACCAGCCCGGCCAGGAACAGCGCGTAGCGCTGGAACCGCAGCCCGTTGACCAGCTCGGCCAGCCGGGCATGCTGGGCGAAGGGGGACTCGGGGGAGGGGGCGGCGGACGCGTCGGTCATCGGGGCTCCTCGTCGCCTGGCTCGAGTTCCTCGTGGAGGCCCGGGTCGAGCTCGGGCGGCTGCTCGTCGAAGGTCGTCTCGTCGTCCTCGACCAGCGGGTTGTCCTGCACCGCCGGGTCCTCGAGGACCTGGAACGGCTCGCGGGACGGGCCCAGCCGGGCGGCGTCCAGCCGGTCGGGGTCGCGGCCGGCGCGGTCCTCGCCGTCCAGGGTGGCGCCGTCCTCGCCGTCGGCGGCGCGCTCCACCGCCTCGGCGTACGGCCGCTCGACCCGCTCCCGGGTGGCCTCCTCGTCGACGGTCAGCTCGGCCAGCGGGAACGCCTCCAGCCGCTCGTCGGGGATGGGCCGGCCGCTCAGGACCGAGCGGCCGTAGGTGCCCGCGGCCAGGCGCGCCTCGGCCCGCTCCAGCGCCCGGAGGCGGTTGCCGAGCTGGCGGGCGACCGCCTCGTCGGTCTCCTCCCCGACCCGCCGGGTGGCCTCGTCGATCAGGTCCTCGGCGCCCTCGCGGACGTCGGTGACGCGGTCCCGGTCGGCGGCGACCGAGGCCTGCAGCCGCTCCAGCCGCCGACGCTCCTCCTCCAGCAGGGCGCGCGCCTGTTGCTCGTCCATGCTGGCAACACCCTCCAGTCCGTCGAGCGCCCACCCTCGGCGCGCACCCATCCTACGCGCCGGGTGGCCGGCGACCGGCCTCGTGGTCCCTAGGCCGGGAACAGCCATGCCATCGCGGCCAGGCTCTTGTCGACGTAGGCGTCCCGCCCCGTCCGGATGCCGTAGGCCAGGTCCTCGAAGACGCCGCACCTGCTCTCGGCCGGCGGCGGGGCCGCCAGGAACGCCTCAACGGGTCGGCGGGGCGCCGCCGGCACCGCCCCGGCGACCGTGGCATAGGTCCGCGCGGCCTCGCGTCGCCACTCGGCCGGCGGCTGGTCGTCGACGTCGACCAGCGCGGCCAGGCCCTCTGTCGGCGCGGCATGCAGGGCGGCGAGCAGCCGGGCCTCCCGGTCGACGCCCGCGGCCCGGGCCGCCGGGTTGGGCTCCCTGCTCCAGCGCACGATCAGCTCGCCGTTGACCTCGTAGGCGAGGTGGTCGGTGCCCTCGCCGACGGGCACGACCGAGTCGACCCGCCTCCCGGGCAGGTGGGCGGCGACCATGCGCCGGACGGCCGCGACGCGGTCGGGACCCCGGTTCCCCATGCCACCAGCCTAGCCGGGCCGGGCCGGGGAACCGATCGGCGGGCGGGAAGGTAGAGATGGGCGAGTCCCTGGTGAAGGGGGAGACCACACATGCGCCCGCGGGTGGCCCTTGGGCCGATCGTCGTCCTGTCCCTGCTGCTCGCCGGGTGTGGGGCAGCGGCCGCCGATGATCCGGCGCCGGCGGCCCCGGCCGCCCGGTCGGTCGCCGCACGGGCCGGGGCGGCGCCGGGGTCCTGCCCGACCACCCGGCCGCCCGATCCGGCGTTCGTGCCGCCCGCGCCCTACCCGCCCAGGCCCCCGTCGGTGGAGGACGGCAAGGTCTGGTACGGCACCGACGAGCTGTGGACCTGGCTGCGTGCGGACGGGACCTGGCCGATGGCCCACGACAGGCACGGCCTGTTCGACAAGAGCTTCTGGTGGCGACGGGGCTACGACTGGACGACCGAGACCACGCCGCGGCTGCGGGTCACCGGCCGCCGGCTGGACGGGCCGGCGCCGACGGTCACGAGCTCGCCCGCCACCAACGGCTTCGAACCCTCCATGGGCGCGTTCATGCTGGTGGGGCTGGAGCTGCCCACCGGAGGGTGCTGGGAGCTCACCGGTCACTACCACGGCCGGAGCCTGCGCTTCGTCGTCCGGGTGCTGCGCTGGCAGCCGTAGGGCGCCTGATCGGGCCGCCGCGCCAGGCCGGCATGGGCCGGTCGCCGACGGCCACCTCCAGGGCGGCCCGGGCCAGCAGCCGGGTCGAGTCCAGGGTCGGCAGCGGGGAGACGTCGGGCGTCACCAGCAGCGGGATCTCGGTGCAGACCAGCGCGACCGCGTCACAGCCCCGCGACGCCAGCCGCTCGATCATCCCCACGTACTCCCGGCGCGAGCCCTCGGAGAACACGCCGTTCACCAGCTCCTCGAAGATGACCTGGTTGATCATCTCCCGGTCGCCCACGTCCGGGACCTCGGCGGCGATCCCGCGGGCGGCCAGGGCCCGGGGATACACCGGCCCGTCCATCAGGTACCTGGTGCCGACCACGCCGACCCGCCGGTGGCCGTTGGCGGCGGCCCGGTCGGCGACCACCTCGGCGATGTGCAGCCCCGGGACGGCCAGGTCGGGCCCTGGTTGCTCAAGGGCCATGTGGGCGGTGTTGTCCGGGCAGACGAAGAAGTCCGCGCCGGCGGCGGCGAGCCGCTCCACGCTCACCGCCAGGGTGCCCCGGATCGACCGGTGGTCGCCCTCGTCCCAGGCGGGCATGCTGCGGGCCAGGGCGATGCAGTCCAGGGTCACGTCGGGATGCTCATGGGGCCCGAGCCGGGCGAACCCCTCCTGGCAGAAGGCGCGGAAGCACAGCGCCGCCCCTTCCGCGCTGTGGGCGAGGATGCCAAGGTGCCGCTCGGTCATGGGTCGGCTCCCTTGATGGTCATGTCGCTCCTCGGGTCGCGGGTGCGGTGGGACGCTCGCCAGCATGGTCGCACCCCGAGCGGGAGGTTGCCGGCGCCTCCGAGCGACGGGAAGGCTTGGCCCATGACCGCCACCGTGCCCTCCTCGCCGGCGTCGTCCCGGGGCGGCGGGCTGCTCCGGCACCGCGACGTGCGCCTGCTCCTGGCCGGGCAGGCGGTCAGCGAGCTCGGCTCCCAGGTCGGGTCGATCGCGCTGCCGCTGGTCGCCGTGCTCGGGCTGCGGGCCTCGCCGCTCCAGGTCGGGGTCCTCACCGCGGCTGGCACCGTCTCCTTCGCCGTGCTCGCCCTGCCCGCCGGGGTGTGGGTCGACCGGCTGCCCCGCCGGCCGGTGCTCGTCGGCGCCGACCTGGTCCGCGGGGTGGCGCTGCTGACCGTCCCGGTCGCCGCCGCCCTGCACCGCCTCACCCTGGTCCAGCTGGCGGTGGTGGCGCTGGCCGGCGGGGTGGCCCGGGTGCTGTTCGACGTGGCCTATCCCAGCTACCTCCCCACCCTGGTCGACCGGGAGCGGCTCGTCCAGGGCAACGCCTACCTGGAGTCGTCCCGGTCGGCCACCCAGCTCACCGGCCCGGGCCTTGGCGGCTGGCTGGTACAGCTGGCCGGCGCCCCGGCGGCCGTGGTCGCGGACGCGGTCAGCTTCCTGGCCTCGGCCGGGTGCCTGCTGGGCATCCGGGCCACCGAGCCCCGGCCGGCCTCCCCGGGCCGGCGGCGGCTGGGCCGGGAGCTCGTCGAGGGCCTTGGGTTCGTGCTCGGCCAGCCCGCCCTGCGGGCGATCACCGCCTGCACCGCCCTGACGAACCTCCTCTGGGCGGCCGCCGGGACCGTGCAGCTGCTGTTCCTGGTCCACCAGGTCGGGCTGACCCCGGGCGCGATCGGCCTGCTGGTCTCGGCCGGGGCGGCCGGCGGGCTGATCGCCGCCCTGGCCGCCACCCGGGTCGCCCGCGGCGTCGACCCCTCCCGGCTGATCTGGCTCCCGGTCACGGTGACGGCGCCGTTCGCCCTCTGCACGCCGCTGACCGCCCCCAGGTGGCGGGTGGCCCTGTTCCCGCTCGGCGTCGCCGTCACCTCCTTCGGCCAGGTCCTCTACAACATCGCCCAGATCAGCTACCGGCAGGCCCTGTGCCCGCCCGGGCTGCTCGGCCGCATGAACGCCAGCATCCGGTTCCTGGTCTTCGGCGCCCTGCCGCTGGGCGGCCTGCTCGGCGGCCTGGCCGGGGAGCGCCTGGGCGTGCACCCCACCCTGTGGCTGTGCGGGATCGGCCTGGCCCTGACCCCGATCCCCCTGTTGCTGTCACCCTTGAGGCGGCCGTAGGCGGATGTGCTGCTCGGTGGTGGCCTCCACCCGTTCGCGGCTGTAGTTCAGGGGGAACGCCTCGCCGCGGCTCCAGGGGGCGAACAGGTCGGCGTAGTGGGGGCTGTCGGGGTGGCCGGACTGGCCGGGGCTGTTCATGACCAGGGAGCCGTCCCAGTCGCCGACGTCGACGACGATGCGGAAGGTCGCCCCGCCGGTCTGCGCGAAGGTGTCGGCCAGGTAGGCCGTGTTGCCGACGGTGTCGCCGCTGCCGCCGCGTGGCGCCGGCCCGACGGCCAGCCGGGCCCGGGTCTCCTCGTCCAGCAGGGGCGACAGCGGGTGGGCCAGGCGGGCGACGTGCAGCCGCCCCCAGGCCCACCGCCCCCGGTCCGGCCCCAGGAGCTCCTCCACCTCGGCGGCGGCCGCGGCCAGGGTCGAGCGCAGGAGCTCGTCCAGGGCATCCTCGGCGCCGGTGCCCAACCAGTCGGCGGGCTGCTCGATGACCGCCAGGTCGGCGCGCGGGTCGGCCAGCAGGCTCTCGTCGGGCGTCACCTTGGCCACCACGGCGTCCACCTGGTCCTCTGGGACCAGCCGGGCCAGGGCCCGGCGCAGCAGCGCCGGCCGCAGGTGGCGCCGGTACCAGACCTCGAACAGCGCCCCCGCCGCCGAGTCGGGGCGCAGGTCGGCGTCCCAGCCGGCCAGCAGCCCCAGCGCCTCGGTGGCGGCCGGGTCCTGGGCCGTCACCCGGCCCAGGCGGCGCAGGATCCGGCGGGCCGGGAGGCTGACGAAGTCCGACTGGAGCCGCACGCAGTCCTCGGGCGAGAACCGCCGGTCGCCGGCGAAGACCTCGGCCAGCCGGTCGGCCCGGGAGGGGGCGTACCAGTCGAAGGAGATGACCTTCTTGTAGGCGGGGTAGTCGTCGGGCAGGTTCATCTCGTTGGCCGTGGCCAGCCAGCCCCGCTGCGGGTTGGCGGCCACCGGGAGCTCGTCCATGTCCCGGAACCCGGCCCACTCATAGCGGCCGTCGCCCGGGACGGGCAGGGTGCCGTCCCAGTTGGGCCGGATCGGGGTCAGCCCGGCCGCCTTCCAGCCGATGTGGCCCGAGGGGTCGGCGTACAGCTGGTTCTCGGGCGGGGCGCCCCAGCGGTTCATCGCGGCCAGGAACTGGTCCCAGTTGGCCGCCCGCATGTAGTCCATGCTCCCCAGGTACGGGGCCATGCCCGGCTCCAGCCAGGCCGCCCGGACGGCGAAGGCGGTGCGCCGTCCGGGGTCCTCGTAGATGACCGGGCCGTGGCGGGTGTAGCGCAGCTCGACCTGGACGTCGTCGCCGCCTCTGACCCTGACGGTGTCGTGCACCACCCGCATCGGCTCCCAGCGGCCCCGGTACCGGTACTCCAGCGGCTCGTCGGGGTTGGTCTGGTAGACGTACAGGTCCTCCTGGTCGATGGCGAAGATGGTCAGCCCGAAGGCGATCCGGCCGTTGTGGCCGATGGAGATGCCGGGCAGGGCCGGCTCCCCGGCCCCGATCACGTCCAGGCCGGGCGCCGACAGATGGGCCAGATACCGCAGGGAGGGCACCGACAGCGCCCGGTGCGGGTCGTTGGCCAGCAGGGGCCGGCCGGTGGTGGTCCGCCCGGGCGCCAGCACCCAGTTGTTGCTGCCCTGCCCGACCGCCCCGCGGGCCTGGCCGAGGTCGGGCGGGTCGATGGCCAGGCGGTAGACACCCTGGACGTCGTCGGGGATGACCGACAGGTCCAGGCCCTCGGGCACGACCAGGTCGACCGGCGGCTCACGCCGCCGGCGCAGCTCCTCCACCCGCGGGCCGTGGTCGCGCAGGACAAGGGCCCGGGCGACCTCCGAGTCGAGGTTGTAGTAGAGGCCGTTGGAGCGGATGCGGGCGAAGTCCTCGGCCGCCCACGGCGCCGGCTCGTAGCCGAGCCGGCCGAACTCGGCCGCCAGCAGCTCCCGGTCCTGGAGGGCCAGGCGGATCCAGGCGTTGACGCCCTCGACGAAGGCGGTCGCCACCCGCTTGGTGTCCGACCCGTACGACAGCCACTCCGGCTGCATGTCGCCCCGGTAGGAGAACAGCCGCGAGGCGCGGTCGCGCTCGACCATGGACGGGCCGAACACCTCGGCGAGCAGGCCGAGCCCGCGGCGACGCCAGAAGTCGAGCTGCCACAGCCGGTCGCGGGCGGCGTTGAAGCCCTGCACCCGGAAGACGTCGTAGAGGGTCGAGGCGTACATGTGGGGGACGCCCCAGCGGTCGACCAGGATCTCGGCGGGCCCCTCGAGGCCCTCCAGGACGTACTCGGTGTCGGCGGCCACGGCGTCCTCAGGCGGCCCCGCGCGGTCCCGGCTGGGCGTATTCGGGATGCTCGGCCTTCCAGCGGTCCAGCGGGTTGTCCGCCTTCCACCGGTCGACGTAGGTGCTGATCGTCTCGAAGGCCACGCCGTCGTGGCCGGAGATGTGGTCGAGGAGCCGTTCCAGCATGAGCATGCGGTGTCCCCGGCCGATGACCTGGGGGTGCATGGTCAGCGCGTACACGGCGTCCTGGGCGTGCCGGTAGGCGTAGTCGAAGTCGCCGCGCCAGATCTCCTCGATGTCGGAGGGGCTGGTCAGGCCCGAGTTCTGCCCCCAGATGTACTCGAACGGCGGGAAGTCGTCCAGCCCCCAGGTCACCGGCACCTCGACCAGGTCGACCGGCTGGCCGAAGACGTAGGGCTCGGTCGGCGAGGCCCTGTCGCCCTGGCGCAGGTAGTACGGGTGGACGTCGTTGCCCATGCAGCTGGAGTCGAAGTCGAAGCCGAACTCCAGGAGCAGGTCGATGGTGTTCTCGCTGAAGTCCCAGGCGGGCGAGCGGTAGCCGCGCGGGCGCACCCCGGCCACCCTGTCGAAGGCCTCGAAGCCGCGCTCCAGGTTGCGGCGCTCACCGTCCCGGTCGAACTTCTGCGGGTTCTCGTGGACCCAGCCGTGGTGGCCGAGCTCGTGGCCGGCGTCGCGGATGCGCCGGATCAGGTCCGGGTAGGCGTAGACGGTGTGGCCGGGAATGCACCAGGTGGCGTGGGCGTCGTAGCGCTCGAGCAGGTCCAGGATGCGGGGGATGGCGGCCGCGCCGAACTCCCCCCTGGACATCATGCTGGGGCTGGTGGAGCCCATCGACCCGATCCACAGCGAGATGGCGTCGAAGTCGAACCCGAGGCAGACCGAGAGCCTCGGTCCGGTGCTGGCGTCGTTGCTCATGGGCGGCCTCCGTGTTTCTCAGCCCCCTACCCCGACATCCCGGTATGAAACAGGCGAACCGGCATGACCGGACGAGGCGTCACGGCCGGCGCCGGAACAGCCGCTGCTCGGCGTCGAGGTGCGGCGCCCACGCCAGCCGCCGTGCCCCGGCGAAGGCGAGATAGGCCCGCAGGGCGGGGGAACAGCCGCTCGATGAGGTCGTAGTGGCGGCGGTTGCCCTGGTGTCGGGCCAGGCCGAGCACCCCGGTGACCGTGCTGGCCTCGAGCACGGCCCGCACCACGTTGGTCGGCGCCCAGGCCCAGTCGATGGCCGGGCCGCGCTCGAAGTCGAGGGTCGAGAGCGGCCCCTCGGCGCGGATCCGCTCGAGCACCCGCTCGGCCACCTCGGCGTGCTCGGCCAGGATGCGCGGCGCGTTCACCCCAACGACGTGCGGTACCACGGGAGCTCGGCGGTGGGCAGCAGGCTCAGGCCCTTGTTGTAGGCCTCCAGCACCGCCGCGTGCGCGCCGGACAGGGAGCGCGCGGGCGCCAGGAGGTGGCGCGTGACCAGGAACCGCCGTACTGCCTGGGCAGAGACGTTCACGGCCCGTGACGGTATGCGGGGGTCGGGCGGGCCGCAAGGCCGCCGCCGGTCGGAGCATGCGGTCGCGGTCCGGCCGCGGGACCATGGAGGCGTCGCGAAGCTTGCCCGGCTGCCGGCCGAGGCCGGCTCCAGGTCGGCGGGGAGGGAGGTCCCGATGCTGCAGGTCGAGGTGTCGACCATGGTCAGGGCGCCACGGCAGACGGTCCTGGACGTCTACGCCGACTACGCCGGCTGGCCGCGCCTGTTCCCCACCATCAGCGGGGTGCGCCTGCTGCGTCGTGAGGGGGCCAAGCTGGTCCTGGAGATCGACCATGTCGAAGGCAGGGTCATCAACGAGCTGGTCGTCCGGCCGCCGGACACGCTGGAGCTGTGGGAGGAGAAGCGTCGCTACGACGCGCGGTTCCACAACCACTTCGAGACGGTCCCGGGTGGGACGCGGTTCACCGACCGGGGCGACATCTACCTCAAGGGCTGGGCCAGGCTGCTGCAGCCGTTCCTGCGGGGCTACGTGCGCCGGCTGATGCGCCGGCTGCAGCTCCAGCCGGTGAAGGCCGAGGCCGAGGCCCGCGCTCGACCCTAGCCGCGGGGCCGTCCGTCGCGGTGGGTGCGGACGACGTCCTGGAGGTGGGTGGGCTCGTAGTGCTCGGCGAACAGCTTGGCGACCAGCTCGCCGCGGCTGGACACGCCGACCTTGGCGAAGATCGCCTTCACGTAGTCGCGGACCGTGTGGGCCGACAGGAACAGCTCGTCGGCGATCTCGGCGGTCCCGGCGCCGCGGGCGATCAGGCGGGTGATCTGCTGCTCGCGGTCGGTCAGGTCGTAGGCCTGGACGATGATCGGGGCGAGCTCGGCCGCGGTGGCCGGCTCGACGACCACCGCCACGCCGGTGAGGACGTCGTCGGCGCCGCACAGCAGGGAGGCGTGGCAGACCAGCCAGGTTCCCCGGCGGGTCCGGACCCGGCTGCGGGCCGTGCCGTCCCCGCCCCCGCGGGCGACGGCCAGGGCGCCGAAGACCGTGCCCAGCATCCACATCGGCACCCCGACGCCGAGGTCGCTGGGCAGGTCCTGCTCGTGCGGCAGCTCGGCCAGCCACGCCCTGGCCTCCTCGTTGGCCGAGACCAGGCTGCCGTGGCGGTCGAACAGCAGGAGCCCGGGCCGGCCACCGGGAAGCGACTCCCCGAGAAAGCCGGCCGGTCGGGCCTGGACCCGGAGCGCCTCCCCGAGGGGGGCGGACAGGCTCGCCACCAGCTCGATCTCCCGTGGGGCGAACGCGGCCCGGCCGCGACGGCGGTACAGGTTGATCGCGCCCCAGGGGCTGTCGCCCACCCGGAGCACGGCCCGCAGCTCGTCGCTGAAGCCCATCGGCTCCAGGAACTCCCGGTAGCGGGCGCTCTGGGAGGGGTCGGCGACGGTGGCCCGCAGCGACGCGGCCGGGACCTCGGCCCGGGCGATGTCGCGGTACAGGTTCACGTCGGCGACCAGGAACTCCCGGCGCCACAGGGCCGAGCACTGCTCCTGCTCGCCCTCGAGCTCCAGGTTGTCGGTCAGGGTCGGTGCCGTTGGCAGCCCGGTGCCCGGGTCGGTGGTCAGCCACACCGCCGCGTCGAACGGGACCAGGCGGCGCAGGCGCGTCGAGGCCTCGGTGAAGACGGCGGCGGGGTCATCGACCCGCTGGACCCGCAGGACCAGCTCGTTCCGGCGCCGCCGGATCTCGGGAGGCATGGTCATCGGCACGGCCTCCATGGTTGGCCCGTGGCGGGCAGGCCGCAACCCCCCGAACGGGGGTGGGTCGGGACCGGACGGCGGCCCAAGACCCCGCGATCGAGGGATTGGGTCCGGCATCGACCTCCGACATCCTCGCTGGGGTCGACACCCCAGCCATCCACAGGAGGCAGCCGACATGAGCCACCCGACCACCACCCGGCCGCTCACCCGGGGGCGCCAGTTCGTCCTCGGCCCGGAGCGGGCCCGGATCACCATCTTGACCACCGGGGCCGAGACCGACGGCCGCCACGACCTCGTCGACAGCGTCTTTCCCGCGGGCTCGATGACCCCGCTGCACCTGCACACCCGCTACGAGGAGCGTGTCTATGTGATCACCGGCTCCCTGACCGTGTGGGTCGGCCCGGACAAGCTCACCGTAGGCGAGGGGGGCTACTACCACATCCCGCTCAACGTCCCCCACACCGTCCAGGGCGGCTCAGAGGACACCCACGCCATCCTCATCAGCTCCCCGGCCGGGTTCGCCGAGCTCGTCGCCCGCACCGGCACCCCGGCTCACCTGGTCACCCCGCAGACCGAGCCCGACCTGGAGCGGTTCATGGCCGTGACCACCGAGCTCGGCGACGTCGTCCTCGGCCCCCCGGGGACCACCCCGGCCGAGCTCGACACGGGCGAGGGCGCCCAATGAGCACCACCGCCGAGCAGGCCGTCCCCTCGCCCGCTCCCGAGCTGACCGCCACCTACCTCTGGGGCTACGACGCCGAGGCCGGCCGGTTCAGCGCCGAGTGGTTCGACAGCAACGCGGCCGGGCCACCCAGGCCTCGACCGGCTGGGAGGGCGACCGCCTGGTCTTTCTCGGCCAGATGACCCTCGGCGGCGACCGCTTCGCCCTGCGCGACACCTTCACCCGCCGCGGCGACGACGAGTTCCACCACCTCGGCGAGGTCGACCTCGGCCAGGGCTGGATCCCGGTGGACGAGGAGCACGCCCGCCGCCGAACCGGCCACCGACCATGACCGAGCCGGCACGCCGGACCGACGACCAGGGATGGGCGTTGCGGCGGTTCTGCGCCGGGTTCTGCGGGGCGGTCCACGGGCACCACGCCACCGAGGACCGGGTGCTGTTCCCGATGCTGCTCCGGCGGTCGGGCACCGACGGCGCGCTGGGCGGCGTCATCGACCGCCTGGGCGCCGAGCACCGCACCTTGACCGCACACCTGCACCGGGTCGAGCGGGCCCTGGACGACCTGCCGGGCGACGCGGCCGCCAGGGCGGCGGCGGCCGGCGCCATGGCCCGGCTGTCCGACCAGCTGGAGGCGCACCTGCGCTTCGAGGAGGAGCGGCTCGCGCCGGCGCTCAACGCCCTGCCCCGCGACGTGTCCTCGGCGGTGGTCCCGGCGCCTCCCCGGCCGGAGGCCTCCGGCTCGCCCGGCCGTTGACATGGTGACGACGCCAACCCGGGCCACCGAGGCCGCCCCTGCCGCCCGGGCCGGGGACCGCCCCGTGACCGGCCCGGGCCCGGCCCGGCGGGGGCCGGTCCGGGTGCTGGTGGCCGACGACCAGGACCTGGTCCGGGCCGGCTTCCGGCTGCTGGTGGAGGGCGAGGGCGACCTGGCCGTGGTCGGGGAGGCCGCCGACGGCGCCCAGGCGGTCGCCCTGGCCCGGGCGGCCCGCCCCGACGTGGTCCTGATGGACATCCGCATGCCGCGGCTGGACGGCCTCCAGGCCACCCGGGAGCTGGCGGCCATGGCCGGGCTGGAGCAGGTCCGGGTGCTGATCCTGACCACCTATGACAGCGACGCCCATGTGTTCGAGGCCCTGGAGGCGGGGGCCAGCGGGTTCCTGCTCAAGGACGCCGGCCCGGCCGAGCTGCTGCACGCCATCCGGGTGGTCGCGGCCGGCGAGGCCCTGCTCGCCCCCAGGGTCACCCGGCGGCTGATCGCCCACTTCACCGCCGCCCGCACCACCCACCAGCGGTCCGAGGAGCGCCTGGCCGTGCTCACCGACCGCGAGCGGGAGGTCCTGGCCCTGGTCGGTGCGGGCCTCAGCAACGCCGAGATCGCCGAGCGGCTGGTGATCAGCAAGGCCACCGCCCGGACCCACGTCAGCCGGGCCATCGGCAAGCTCGGCGCCCGCGACCGCGCCCAGCTGGTCGTCGTGGCCTACCAGACCGGGCTGGTCAGCCCGGGCCATCCGGCGTCGGTCTGACCAGGCGGAAGAAGGCCCGGATGTCGCCGACCAGCAGGTCGGGGACCTCCATGGCCGGGAAGTGGCCGCCGCGGTCGAGCTCGGACCAGTGCAGGACCCGGTTGCCGCGCTCGGCCAGGTGCCGCACGGGCAGGGAGGTGTCGCGGGGAAACACCGCCACGCCGGTCGGGGTGGTCGAGGGCTCGGTGGCCAGGGCGGCCCAGCCGGCGCCGGCGTGGGTGGTCTCGTAGTACAGGCGGGCCGAGCTGTTGGCCGTCCCGGTCAGCCAGTACACGGTGACGTTGGCCAGCAGCTGGTCGCGGTCGACGGCCTCCTCGGGCAGCTCGGCGGAGTCGGTCCAGGCCTGGAACTTCTCCACGATCCAGGCCAGCTGCCCCACCGGGGAGTCGTGCAGCCCGTAGGCCAGGGTCTGGGGGCGGGTGGACTGCAGGATGCCGTAGCCCATCTCCTCGCCGGTCATGCGGGCCCGGCGCTCCAGCGAGGCCCGCACCCGCTCCCGCTCGGCCTCGTCCAGGCCGGCCAGCTCCTCGGGGGACGGCTCGGCCACCGCCACCGCCGAGGGCAGCATGGTCAGGTGCACCCCGGCGACCCGGTCCGGGTGGGTGCGGCCGAGCTCGCGGGCGATGAACGCCCCCCAGTCGCCGCCGTGGACCCCGTAGCGCCGGTAGCCCAGCCGGTCCATCAGCTCGGCGAACGCCCTGGTCATCCGGGCGACGTCCCAGCCGGGCTCGGAGGTCGGGCCGGAGAACCCGAAGCCGGGGAGCGAAGGGGCGACCACATGGAAGGCGTCGGCCGCCTCCCCGCCGTGGGCCCGGGGGTCGGCCAGGGGGCCGATGACCTGCTGGAGCTCCACGATCGAGCCGGGCCAGCCGTGCAGGGCGAGCAGGGCCATGGCGTCGGGCTCGGCCGAGCGGGCATGGACGAAGTGGACCCGCTGGCCGTCCACGGTGGTCGTGAACTGGGGGTGCTGGTTGAGCCTGGCCTCCCAGGCCCGCCAGTCGTAGCCGTCGGCCCAGTAGCCGGCCAGCTCCTTCAGGTACCCCAGGGGCACCCCGCGGGCCCAGCCGACCCCGGGGAGCTCGTCCGGCCAGCGGGTCCGGGCCAGCCGCTCACGCAGGTCGTCCAGGTCGGCCTGGGGGACCTCGACCCGGAACGGGCGGATCTGTCCGTCGTCGTCCATGCCGGCACCTTACCCGCGGTCGGGGGGACGGTTCCGGGCCTGCATGGCGGCTGCTCCAGGGTGAGCGGGGGGCCGAGGATCTCGAAGGCGTAGCGGGCGGCCCGCTACACGGCGCTGCATGAGCGAGCCGTCGGGGCCTTGGCCGACGTCCTGACCGGGCCCCGATCGACGTGTTCGCCCCCATATCTTCGACACTGAGCGCCGCACCGGACGGTGACGGCGACGGCCCGGCCGAGCGCCGGGTGAAATTCGTTCAAGACCGCCGGGTGGCCCGTCACCTACCGTCCTGGCGGTCCGACGGAGATTGTCGGCCCCGATGTGCTGGAGGGAGAGGTGCCACCATGTTGCCGACCAGCAAGCGCCCGTCGCCGCCGCCGCTCGGCGGTGAGCTCCGCTTCGACGACCCGGCCCGGGCGGCCGCGGCCGAGGACTTCGGGCACCTGGTGCAGCGGACGCCCGAGGGCGTCCTGCTGCCGGCGTCGGACGAGGACGTGGCGGCCACCGTCCGCTGGGCGGCCGAGCAGGGCCGCAGCTTCGCGGCCCAGGGCCGGCGGCACTCGGTGTTCGGCCGCGCCCAGGCCCACCACGGCGTCGTGGCCGACATGCGGGGGCTGCGGACCGTCCACGCCGTCGAGCCCGACCGGGTGGTGGTCGACGCCGGGGCGACCTGGCGGGAGGTGCTGGCGGCCACGCTGCCGCGGGGGCTGGCCCCGCCCGGGCTGCCCGACTACCTCGACCTGTCGGTCGGGGGCACGCTGGTGGTGGGCGGCGTCGGCAGCGCGGTCTCGCGGTCCGGCGTGCTGAGCGACCACGTCCTGGAGCTCCAGGTGGTCACGGGCAGGGGGGAGCGGCGCACCTGCTCGCCGGACCGCGACCCGGGCCTGTTCGACGCGGTGCGGGCCGGGCTCGGGCAGGTGGCGATCGTCACCAGGGCGACCCTCGGGCTGGTCCCGGCGCCGCGGCGGGTCCGCCGGCTCCAGCTGTTCTACCCCGACCTGGCGGCGATGCTGGGAGACCAGCGGCTGCTGACCCGCGAGCAGCGGTTCGAGCGGGTACAGGGGGCGGTGCTGCCCGCCCCGGCCGGCGGCTGGAGGTTCCGGCTCGAGGTCGTCAAGGAGCTCTCCGGGGACCCGCCGGACGACGCCGCCCTGCTCGCCGGCCTGTCCGACGACCGGCCGAGGGCCGAGCCGAGCACGCTGCCCTACCTCGACTACCTGGACCGGCTGGCCACGCTGGAGCGGCTGTTGCGGTCCGAAGGCCGGTGGTCGTTCCCGCATCCGTGGCTGACCACCTTCGTCGGCGACCCGGCGGTCGAGCCGGTGGTCGCCGGCGAGCTGGCCAGGCTGACCCCGGCCGACCTGGGACCGGTGGGCCAGGTGGTGGTCTCCCCGGTCCTCCGGGAGCCGGTCAGGACCCCGTTGCTGCGGCTGCCCCCGGGCCCCGTGTGCTTCACGTTCAACCTGCTGCGGTTCCCGCCGACCGACGGCGCCGTCCAGGCGCGGCGCATGGTGACGGCCAACCGGGCCGTCTACGACCGGGTCCGGGACGCCGGCGGGACGCTGTACCCGGTCAGCGCCGCCCCCATGTCCCGGGCCGACTGGCGCGCCCACTTCGGCGAGGCCTTCACCCAGCTCGCCGACGCCAAGCGCGAGCACGACCCGGGCCACGTGCTCACCCCCGGCTACGAGGTCTTCTAGCCGCCGGCGCGCCGGGCGGGCGAGGGCGGCCGCGCGGTCAGGTGAGCTGGATGAGCGCGACCCCGGCGAGCAGGAGGGCGACCCCGGCCAGGCGGGCCCGGGTCAGGGGTCGCCTGGGCAGGCGCAGCAGCCCGAACTGGTCGACCAGGAGCGAGGCGAGCTGCTGGCCGGCCACGGTCAGGCCGATGGTGGCGGCGGCGCCAATCTCCGGCAGGAGCAGGAACACGGCGGTCACGTAGCTGGCCCCGACGGCGCCGCCCAGCCAGCCCCACCAGGGCAGCCGTCGCAACCGACCGAGCCGCGGCCTTGGGGTCCGGCGCAGGCGCAGGAGGGCGGCCAGGACCACGGCCATGGCGGTGGTGGCGACCGCGAAGCTGAACGCGCCGACCGTCATGGGCGCGTCCAGGTCGACCCTGAGCTGGGCGTTCACCGCGGCCTGGACGGGCAGGGCCGCCCCGGCGGCCAGGCCGAGCAGGGCCCACCCGGCGCGCCCGCCGGCCGCGGCGCCGGGGCCGCCGGCCGGCCCGGGGGCGGCCCGCCCCTGGTGGGCGCGGACGATCAGGGCCATGCCGGCCACGACGACGAGGGCGCCGGCGACGGCCACCGGGTCGAGGCCGACGCGGTGCACCCCGAGCAGGCCCAGGGTGTCGAGGGCGACCGAGGCGAGCATCTGCCCGGCCACGAACAGGCCGACGCTGGCCAGCGCCCCCAGGCGGTGGAACAGCAGGATGCCGGCGGTGATGTACAGGGCGCTGCCCAGGCCGCCGAGCAGGTGCCACGGCTCGGCGCCGGGGAGCAGCCGCACGGCGGCGAGCGTCCCGGCGACCGCGGCCAGGGCGGCCAGCAGCGCCGCCGCGATCCCGAGCTGCAGGGCGGAGGCGCCCACCGGGCTGCCGACCGCCGTGCTGAGCTGGAGGTTGGCCGCGGCCTGGACGGCGAGCAGGCCGCCGACCAGGAGCGCCGCGCCCACGAGCAGCAGGTCCATCGTCTTTCCCTCCCAGGAACTAACTGGACGTTGCGTCCGCTTGTGTCCGACGGTACTCCTAAGTGGACGTACCGTCCAGTTTTGTCTAGGATCCTGGCATGGCAGCCCAGCTCCCCGACCCCCGGCCCCCCCTCGAGCGGCCCGAGCGCGCCGACGCGGCCCGCAACCGCCGCCGCGTCCTGGCCGCGGCCGAGGAGCTGTTCGCCGCCCGTGGCGCCCGCCACGTGACCATGGAGGACATCGCCCGGGCGGCCGGCGTCGGCAAGGGCACCCTGTACCGCCGCTTCCCGGACCGGTCCTCCATCGCCGTCACCCTGCTCGACGAACACGAGCGGGCGCTCCAGGAGCGGCTGCTGCGCGGGCCGCCCCCGCTGGGCCCGGGGGCCCCACCGGCCGAGCGGCTGGCCGCCTTCTACGCCGCCATGGTCGAGCTGCTCGAACGCCACCTGCACCTGGCCCTCGGCGCCGAGACCGGCCCCCGGCGCTTCGCCACCGGGGCCTACGGGTTCTGGCACGCCCACGTCCGGGCCCTGGTGGTCGAGGCCGGCGGCGAGCAGGCCGCCGACCGGGGCCGCCTCGACGCCCTGGTCGACGTCCTCCTCGCCCCTCTCGCCCCCGACCTGTACCAGCACCAGCGGGACCGGGGCCGGTCGGCCGCCGACGTCACCGCGGCCCTGACCCACCTGGCCCGGGCCACCCTCGGGGTGCGGTCGCCCCGGGCGGGTTAGCCCCTGGGCTGGTGTCGGGCCACCAGCACCCGCCGGCCGCCGAGGACCCCCGCCGTCGGGCTGGCGGGCGCCCTCCACCCGCCACGGCACCCGGTCGCCGCCCTCGGGCGGGCCGCCCTGTCCGGTCGGTCCGAGCTCCCGGGGTTGGCCCGCCCGTCTCTGCCGGCCGGGGCGTCACCACCCCGCCCCCCATGCGCAGCCCCGGCGCGGGCGACGAGAGCGGCACCACCCCGGGCGCCACCGCTCCCCCCGGGGGACGGCGGGCGGCGGGTTCGAGTCGCCGACCCGGGGGTAGCGTCCGGGCATGGACCACCTCCAGTTCCTCCAGAGTGTCGAGCTGATGGCCGGGCTCGACCGCGACCGGGCCCGGCTGGCCGCCGCGGCCACCCTGCTGACCCTGGCCGAGCGCCTCGGCCGACCGGCCGCCGGCGAGCTCGCCCCCTCCCTGCCCCCCGAGCTGCGGGAGCCGCTGGACGCGGCCCCCGAGACGGCCGAGGCGTTCGACGCCGGCGAGTTCGTGCGCCGGATCGCGGCCCGCGAGGGCGGCCCCGTCGACCGGCTCCGCGACCGGCTCCCGCCCGACTACCAGGGCCTGTTCGAGTAGCCGGCCCTCGTCAGGCGCCGATGACGTCCGGGCCGACGTCGCCGGGCACGCCCTCACCGCCGGGTCATGAACCAGGTCGCGGCGGCCGCCATCAGCTCCTGGAAGCGGGCCTCGGCGTCGACCGCCCCCTCGTAGCCGGCCAGCTCCAGGCTGACCGCGCCGTGGGCGGCCGCCCACAGGACCCCGGCCACCCGGGCCGGGTCGGCGTCCCGGAACACGCCGGCCCGGATGCAGTCGGCGGCCGCGTCGACCAGGATCCGCAGGGGTTGCAGGCTCTCGGCGTACGCCTCGGGCGAGGGCCGGAAGCCCGGGATCGGTCGCTGGAACATGATCGCGTAGTAGGCCCGGTTGGCCAGCGCGTTCTCCCGGTAGACGCGGCCGAGGGCGGCCAGGCGGCCCAGCGGGTCGTCGTCGGTGACCCGCTCCATGGCGCCGCGCAGCCGCTCGAACCCCTCACGCCACAGGCCCTCGGCCACGCCGGCCTTCCCGCCGAACATCGTGTAGAGGACGCTGGTCGAGCAGCCCACCTCGCCGGCGATCCGGCGCATGGTCAGCGCGTCGGGGCCCTCGGCCTCCAGCAGCCGGCTGGCCGCGTCCAGCACCAACCGCCGCACCGCCCGGCGGCCGGCCGCGTACGCCTGGCCGTAGGGGCTGTCGGCGGCGGGTCGGACTGGGCTCATGGTCGCGAAAATGATAACATCGTTTCTATCTACGGGCTGCCCGGGAGGTGGGAAGGGTGGACACGATGACCGAGGCGTCCGTCGAGCGGCGGTGGGTGTTCAGGCTCGGCGGGTGGTCCGCCGTTGTCGGGTCGGTCCTGGCCGGGGTCGGGAACCTCGTCCATCCGGTCACGCCGATGGACGACCCGGAGGGGGTGGCCCGGGTCATCGCCGGCAGCGGGCTCTGGGTCCCGGTCCACCTGGCCATCGTCGTCGGCATCGCGCTCATGCTGGGCGGCCTGGTCGCCCTCTACCACTCGATCCGCGGCGGGGTCGCCGGGGCGCTGGCCCGCCTGGGGCTGTTCGCCGGGGTCGCCGGCGTCACCATCGGCCTGGTCCTGGTCATCCTCGACGGGGTCGCCGCCTACCAGCTGGCCCAGGAGTGGGCGGCGGCGCCGCCCGGCGACCGGGCGGTCGCCCTCGGCCTGGTCCACGCCAACGAGACCATCAACTTCGCCCTGGCCAGCCTGTTCAACCTCGTCTTCGCCGGCCTGACCTTCATCCTGTTCGGCCTGGCGGTGGCCCTCAGCGGCGTCTACCCGCGGGGCCTGGGCTGGGTGGTCCTGGTGGCCGGGGTCGCCTCGGTCGGCGCCGGCCTGGTGCAGGCGTTCACCGGCGAGCCGACCGAGGCCTCCAGGGGGCTGACCATCTTCGGCCCCACCGTCATCACCCTGTGGCTGCTGGTCGTCGGGATCCTGCTGGCCCGCGGTCGGCCCTGACAGCGGCGGTCAACCGGACACCCGGGCGCAGCCGCGCAGAGCATGCCAAACTGGCGGCGCGCCCGAGCCGGGGAGCCGGGCGCTGCCAGAAGGAGGGGCATATCGTGCGTTCACGGACCGGTCCGATCATCCTCGCCATCGCCCTGCTCGCGGCCGTGGCCGCCTGTGACGCCAACAAGACCAGCAGCCAGCAGGCCAGCTCGCCTTCGGCAACCCAGGCGGCCACGCCGCACGAGGAGCACCAGGGCGGCGGCGCTGCCCAGGCCACGACCCCCAAGGACCTGGCGGCCGAGCTGCAGCAGTACTTCGCCGTGCACACCCTGCTCGCCGTGCGGCAGACGCGCAGCGTGGTGACGGCGAACGACTCCTACCGGGAGGCCGCCGACCACGAGCTGGAGGAGTACACCGAGGAGCTCGGCAAGATCGTCGCCGGCGCCTACGGCGCGGCCCAGGGCGACCGCTTCGCGCAGGTCTGGGAGCGGACCATCGCCGACGTCTCCTCCTATGCCGACGCGGTGGCCGCCAAGGACGACGCGGCCCGGCAGAAGGCCCGCGTGGCCCTCCTGGCCGACGCCGACGCCTACGGGTCCTGGCTGGCCGGGGCGAGCGACGGCCGGGCCAAGGAGGGCGACGCGGCGGCGGAGCTGCGGACCCACGTGCAGCAGCTCATGGACCAGGCCGACGCCTACGCCGGCCACGACTACGACCGCGCCTACCGGATCGAGCGGGACGCCTACGAGCACATGTTCGCGGCCGGCACCTCGCTGGCCAGGGCCAGCGAGCCCAAGGCGGCGGCCGCCCTGGACGCCCCGGTGGAGAAGCTCCGGGCGGCCTTCGCCATGCTGCTGGGCGAGCACATGCAGCTGATCATCGACGCCCAGCGGGCGACCTTCGCCGGGGCGCCGGAGTTCAAGGCGGCCGCGGCCCAGGTCAACGCCAACACCGACGCGCTGACCAAGGGGATGGGCGCGATCGTCGGCCCCAAGAAGGCCGAGGAGTTCCAGTCGGCCTGGGCCGAGCACGTCGAGGGCCTGCTGGACTACTCCACCGCGGTGGCCGGCAACGACGAGGCCGAGAAGGCGGTGGTCAGGGAGAAGATGCGCGGCTACGGCGCCCGGCTGGCGCTGTACCTGAGCGACATCGTCCGCAACGAGCTGCCGCTGGAGCCGATCACCCAGGCGCTCGGTGAGCACGACCAGCACCTGGTCGACCAGATCAACGCCTATGCCGCCAAGCGGTTCGACGAGGCGCAGGAGATGGAGGTCGAGGGCTACGGGCAGATGCTGGGCGTGGCCAACACCCTGGTGGGGGCGATCCAGCGGACCGTGAAGCCGCAGCTGCCGGTGGGAGGCTCCCAGACCGGCGGCGGGGGGACCGCGAACTGGCGTCGATGACGCCGGGGCGGGGTCGGCTGGCCGTCGCGCTGGCCGCCCTGGTGCTGGCGGCCGGCTGCTCGGCGGCCAGCGCCGGGCGTGCCGCCGAGCCGGCCCGGCCGGCCACCTCCGGGGCGCCGGCGACGACCGCCGGCGGCGTCGACGCGGCCCGGGGGTTCCGCTCGACCCGCGGCTACCAGGCCACGCCGGTCCCGGTGCGGATCGAGATCCCGAGCATCGGCGTGGCCAGCTCGCTGGACCGGCTCGGCCGGGCGCCGGACAGGACCGTCGAGGTGCCGCGCCGCTGGGAGGTGGCGGGCTGGTACGCGCCCGGGACCCGGCCGGGCGACCCCGGGTCGGCGGTCATCCTCGGCCATGTCGACTCCAAGCGCGGCCCGGCGGTGTTCTTCCGGCTGCGCGAGCTGCGCCGGGGCGACGACGTCACCATCACCCGCGCCGACGGCTCGTCGGTGCGCTTCGCCGTGGACCGGACCGAGCAGTACGACAAGCGGCGGTTCCCGACCGACGCGGTGTACTACCCGACCCTGGCTCCGGAGCTGCGGCTGGTGACCTGCGGGGGCGAGTTCGACGCCACCGCCGGCCACTACCGGTCCAACGTCATCGTCTTCGCCACGCTCAAGGCGTGACGTCCTGACGCGGCTCAGGGGGCCCGCAGGTCGCACTTGTCCACGACCGCCCGGTAGGCGTCCAGGGCGCGGTCGAAGGTGGCCGACTCGCTAGAGGCGGCCTGCCGGGTCGCGGCCAGCCGCTGGAGCACCTCGCCGACCGACACGTCCCGGTTGGCGGGGTCGCTCAGGACCTGGTCCTGGGCGGCCAGCGCTCCCCGCAGCTTGACGGCGCTGGCCAGCATCGCGTTGGCCCGGTCGACGGCCGTCTTGCACGCCGGGGTGGCCACGGGCGCGGCCGAGGCGGCCCCCGGTTCCCGGCCCGTGGAGGCCGGGGCGGTCGCCCTCGGAGCACTGGCCGCCGGCCGGTCGTCGGACCAGGCCACCGCGCCGACGACGAGGCCGCCGGCCAGGGCCACGGCGACCAGCAGGCCGGTGATCAGCAGCCAGCGCCGCGACGGCCTCCCCGGCCCGGCGGCCTCGCCCAGGCGCTCCCCCTGGACGCCAAGCTGCATGGGGGGCTCCCACCCGCTGTCGAGCCGGACCATGTACCGCCGCAGCGCCTCGAGCTGCTGAGCGCGCTCGTCTTCCTGGTCTGAAGCCATGGTCCATCTCCTGGATGCGCGAAGCAGCACCAAGCGTAGCCGGGCATCGCCGAATCCGCCCGGCGATGCCACCGGCGGCCGAGGTCCGGGTCAGGGCCGCGTGGCGACGTAGCGGATGCCGCCCGCCCGGATCTGGCCGGCGTCGACGGCCGCCTGCTCCTCGGCCTCGCTGGTGGCGGGCAGGTCACCGAAGTAGTACGGCCCCTCGGCATGGAGCTGGCGGCTGAACCGCGCGTCCAGCTCCCCCACGATCGCCGCGCCCGGGTGCAGGCCCTCCTCCGCGGCCCAGGCCCGGACGTAGTGGTCCCAGGGTTGCCCGGAGGCCGCCCACCGCTCCTGGTGGTGGTGCAGCCAGCTCGGCTCCTGGCCAGGGGCCGGCGGCACCAGCCGGGCGAAGCACCACCGGGCCGTGGCCTCGTCGAACCGTTCCCAGGCCCACTCCAGCACCACGACGACCCCGCCGGGCACCAGCAGCGCCTCGAGCCGGTCCAGGACCTCGCCCAGGTCGGCCACGTGATGCAGCGACGTCGAGGCCACCACGCCCTCCACCGGCCCCGGCGGCTCGTAGCGCTCCACCTCCACCCGCCGGTAGGGGGGCCCCTCGGGCGCCTCCGGGTTGACCCCGACCGCCTCGTACCCCTCATCCAGCAGGGCCGGGACGAACCCGCCCAGCCTCCCGCAGCCGACCTCCAGCACCCTGGCCGGCGCCGGCGGCAGCTGGCCACGGACGAACGGCCAGCTCGCCGCCAGCCAGCGGTCATCCGGGATCATGGGCCCATCCTACGTCCGGGAGGAGTGGCCGGCGGCCCAGTACCACCTTCGGCTACCCGGCCGAGCGCCCGGGGCGCGGACTGCACCCCGCAAACGGTACCTCCGGGTGACGACCGGCCGGCCGGCGGCCCCTAGCCTAAGGGGCACCAGACCACCCCACTCCAGCTCAAGGACACCGCCCGGGCCATCACCTCCCTCCACGTTCACTAGACGACAACCCACGGGGGACGAATGACCAAGACGCCAGCCGACCGGCCGGCCGAGCCCGCGACCCGCTACGAGATCCGCGTGGACGGCGTGCTGGACAGCCGCTGGTCGGCCTGGTTCGAGGGCCTGGAGGTCACCGGCGACGAGTCCGGCCAGACCACCATCGCCGGGCCGGTCGCCGACCAGGCGGCCCTCCACGGCCTGCTGGCCAAGGTCCGCGACCTGGGCCTGAAGCTCATCTCGGTCCGCATCATCGACCCGAGTGCATGACCGGGACCGGCATGCGACAAGGAGGAACGCACATGAACGAGGCAAGGGCCCGGCAGGCGGCGCCGGCCGGGCGGCGGCAGGCGGCCGTGACCGTGGCCGTGCTGGTGTGCGCGGCCAGCATGCTCGGCCTGGGCGCGTGGGCGTTCCTGGGCCCCGAGTCGTTCGCCCGCTTCATCGACTTCCCTCCCTACAACGAGCACCTCATCCACGACGTCGGCGCGTTCCAGCTCGGCATCGGCGTCACCGTGCTGCTCGCCCTGTGGTGGTCCGACGGGCTGCTGGTCGCCCTGACCGGGTTCGCCGTGGCCAGCGGGCTGCACACCGTCTCCCACCTCATCGACCGCCCCCTCGGCGGCCGCGACACCGACGCGCCCTCCCTGGGGCTGCTCACGGTGGTCGCCCTCGTCGCCATCTACCTCCACCGGCAGGGGAGGAAGTCGTGAAGGCCCTGGTCGCCGGGGCCAGCGGCGCCCTCGGGGTTCCCCTCACCCGCCAGCTCATCGCCAACGGCCACAAGGTCCTCGGCCTGACCCGCGACCCCGCCGGCGCCCGCCGGCTCAAGGCCCTCGGGGCCGAGCCGGTGGTGGCCGACGCCCTGGACCGCGACGGCCTGGTGCGGGCGGTGGACGGGCTGTGGGCCGACGCCGTCATCCACGAGCTCACCGCCCTGCGCAAGCCCCCGACCCGGCATGCCGGCATGGCCCCGACCGACCGGCTGCGCACCGAGGGCACGACCAACCTGCTGGCCGCCGCCGAGGCGCTCGGGGCCAAGCGGTTCCTCACCCAGTCGATCATCCTCGGCTACGGCTACCGCGACCACGGCCCCGCGCTGCTCACCGAGGACACCCCGTTCGGCCGCCCGGCCGCCGACCGCTCCGACCCGCACCTGGCGGCGATGCTGTCGACCGAGCAGCAGGCCTTCACCGCCCCCGAGGGGATCGCCCTGCGCTACGGCCTGCTGTACGGCGGCGACGCCGCCCAGATCCACGCCCTGCTGGCCAGGCGTGGCCTGCCCGTCGCCCGCGGGGGTGTCCTGGGCTGGATCCACCACACCGACGCGGCCGCGGCCACGGTGGCCGCGCTCGAGCACGGCCGGCCCGGGCAGGCCTACAACCTGGTCGACGACCTCCCCGCCACCTGGCAGGAGGTCTACACGGCCATGGCCCAGGCCCTCGGCACCCCACCGCCCCGCCGGATCCCGCGCTGGCTGTTCCGGCTGGCCGCCCCCTACGTCGCCTCGTTCGCCGTCGACACCTCGATGCGCGTCGCCAACGCCAAGGCCAAGACCGAGCTCGGCTGGCAGCCGACGTTCCCCACCTATCACGACGGCATCCGGGCCATGGCCGCCGCCGCCCGACCCTGAGCGCGCCAGCATCCGGTGAGCGTCCGGGATCATGCGGTTCCCAGCGCCTCATGACCGCGACGGACACCGGTACCTGCCGAGCCATCATCCGCAATCCCGGCCGCCCTCATCCCAGCTCACCCACGCCCATGCTGAGGCCGCACAGTTCCTGCTTGATGGACCACTGCCTTGAGGTGCCCGCTTCTGGCTTTATTCGGATGCTGGCTGGTAGGTGAGCGAGAGGACCCCGCTGTCGAGCGTCTGCGACTCCACGAGCCGCAACGGCAACCTGACAGTCCAGCCATCAAAGAGGCGCTGGCCGCTGCCCAAGACGATCGGGAACAGCAGCAACCGCAGCTCGTCGACCAGGCCCTGGTGGAGCAGACAGCGAACCAGGGTGGCGCTGCCGGGGATCAGGATGTCCTTGCCGGGTTGTTGCTTGCACCTGGTGACCTCGCCGATGACGTCGTTGGTGATCAGGGTTGCGTTCTGCCAGTCGACCGACCGCAGGGTGGTTGAGACCACGAGCTTGGGGCTGGTGTTGAGGAACTCGGCGAACGGGTCGTCCGTGGCGGTCAGGTTCGGCCAGTAGGCAGCCATCTGCTCGTAGGTTCGCCGTCCCATCAGCATCGTGTCCGCCGCGACCATCCCCTGCTGGATGACCCGTTGCATGTCGGCGGTGAAGTAGGGGATGGTCCACTGCTCTGACATCTCCACAACGCCGTCCAGGGACACGAACGGCGCGGCAACGATCTTCCGCAATCTCGACCTCCTCAGGCAGGCGGATTCGGGCGACCGTGCCGCTAGCGCTCGGCGTCGGCGAAGGTGCGGCCGCTGGCGGCCAGGGCACGGCGGAGCTGGTCGAGCGCCTTTGGTCCCATCCCGTGCAACCGCCCAAGCTCCGCCTCGCTGATCTGGGTGAGCTGCTCCAGCCGCGTGTACCCGGCCGCGGCAAGCGCGCGGCGCGCAGGGCTGGCGAGATCGGCTGGGAGGTCGCCTGCAGCTTGATCGTGCTGCTCGTCGGCCATGGGTTCCTCCTCGTCGGGCGCTGCTGGCGGCTGGTCGTGCTCCTACCGGTGCTACGACGCGGCGCCGCGCAACTCATCGGAATCCCGCAGACCGATCCAAGGACAGGGATGGTTGCCTGGAGCTACCGCGGAGGCGCAAGCGGCAGACCAAATAGCGGAAACAGGCGGGCGGCATCAAGGAAGGACGTCCATCCGGCGATCCGGCCATCTGCGACCTCAACCACCACGAGCGCCCACGGCACCGGGGTGCCCCCCGGACCGGTGGGCGTGTACTGGGCAAACGCCGGTGACCCGTTGGCCGCCACCGGCACCAGGCGGGAGTCCTTGCATGGCGGACCCGACCCCAGCAGCGCCTGGCGGATCTGCGCGCGGCCTCGCAGCCACCACCCCAGCGGCGGCATCGACATCGTCGCATCCTCGTGCAGCAGCGCCACGAGCGCGTCGACGTCGTAGCGCT
>Ga0081538_10000636_pt1 | contig 38924 bp, 41 predicted proteins | sample TabmetS5T2R1_FD_71022 | JGI IMG/M metagenome (GOLD analysis project Ga0081538, IMG submission 71022) | Tabebuia heterophylla rhizosphere microbial communities from the University of Puerto Rico - S5T2R1 | ecosystem: Host-associated > Plants > Roots > Rhizosphere ...
GCACGGGGAGACGGAGTGGTCCCGGGCGAGGCGCCACACCGGCCGCACCGACGTGCCGCTCAGCCCGGCCGGCGAGGCCGAGGCGCTGGCGCTCGGCGCCCACCTGGACGGCCTGGAGGTCGACCGGGTTCTCGCCAGCCCGCTCCAGCGGGCGACCACCACCGCGCGGCTCGCCGGCTTCGGCGAGCGGCTGCAGACCACCCGGGCGCTGCTGGAGTTCGACTACGGCGACTACGAGGGCCTGACCACCCCGCAGATCCGCGCCGACCGGCCGGGCTGGGACCTGTTCCGCGACGGCTGCCCGGGGGGCGAGACCGCCGCCGCGGTCGCCGAGCGGGCCGGGCGCCTGGTCGCGGAGCTGACCGGCGACGACGGGCGGGTGCTGCTGTTCGGCCACGGCCACCAACTGCGCATCCTCGCCGCCTGCTACCTCGGCCTGCCTCCCGACGCCGCCCGCCACCTGTTCCTGGGCACGGCCAGCGTCTCGGTGCTCGGCCGCGAGCACGACTGGCCGGCGGTGCTGCTGTGGAACGAGCAGGAGGGCTCCGGGGCGCCGCGGCACGAGGCCGGCGTCCCCGGCTGGCGGGGGATCCCTGGATGACCGGGATCTTCGACGACCCGGCCAGGGCCGCGGCCGTGGCGGCCGCGCGCACCAGGGTGCAGGCCGGCATGACCATCGGCCTCGGCTCCGGCCGGGCGGTGTTCGCCCTGGTGGAGGCGCTCGCGACCAAGTGGCGCGGTCCCTCCGGGCTGCGGGCGGTGACGGCCTCGTCGGCCACCGAGGCCAGGGCGCATGCCGCCGGCATCGACACGGTCGAGCTGGACGGCGAGCTGGTGCTCGACCTGGTGATCGACGGCGCCGACGAGGTCGACCGCGGCCTCGGGCTGATCAAGGGAGGCGGCAGCGCGCTGCTGCGGGAGAAGCTGGTGATGGCCGCCGCCCGGCGGGTGCTGATCGTGGCCGAGGCGACCAAGTTCGTCGAGCGCCTGGGGACCGTCCACCCGCTGCCGGTCGAGGTGGTCCGCTTCGCCTGGCCACAGACCCGGCAGCGGCTGCTCGAGCTGGTCCCGGCGGCGACGCTACGGGTCGCGCCCGACGGCGCCCCCGTGGTCACCGACGAGGGCCACTACCTGCTCGACTGCGCCGTCCCCAACGGCGACCTGGGCGCGCTCGGCGCCGCCGTCAAGGCCACCCTCGGCGTGGTCGAGCACGGCCTGTTCCTCGGCATGGCCGACGAGGTCCTCCTCGGCCGCCCCGACGGCAGCGTCCGCATCCTCCGCCGCTGAGTCAGGCGCTGCCCACCCGCTCAGCACCCACGGAGCGGAGGTTGAACGACAGCCCTCGGGCGCGAGCCGCCTTCGAGCCGTTGCCGTCCACCAGCGTCCCACCCGAGGCGCTGATCGCCTGCCGGATCAGGTCGGTGGCGAGCTGTTGCGCCGTACGAAACGAGTCGGCTTCAACGATCATCGAGATCTCGACGTCTCCCGAAGCAAGCGAGCCACCCACGTCGGCGTCATCGACACCGAGTTCGTAGAGCATCTGGAGGACCTGATCCAGGTGGGCCTCGAGCGGGTCATCGGTGACGCCGACGTGAAAGCCCTCGGTCACCGCGAACCTCATCGCTTCTCCTCCCAGCAGGTTCTCCGGGCCAGCCATCTGCGCTTGTTGAGCTGGTACCGCGGGTTGGATGGAGTGAGATGCACGGTCGTGAAGTGCTTTCCGGCACAGGGACACCTGAGCTTGAAGTACAGACGGTCCCTGGTGACACGCCAGCCCTGCGCTTCCGCGTCTCGTAGGAGGGCTTCGAGTTCCTTTCGAGGATGCCGGGGACGAGCCAACGTCGTGTTCCTTGCGATCTCATCGTAAGTGAAGCACAGCGTTGTAACTCTAGAGCCGACATTCGATGGATTCAGCCGAGTCGTTCGATCTGTGGAGAACGTTCGACTGTCAGTCGCGGTGAGGGCCGCGGCCGCGGGCGCGGTGTTCGGCGCGGAGGCGGACCCGGTTCATGAGGATGGTGCCGGGGATGGCGGCCAGCAGCAGGGCGGCCGGGCCCCACAGGTAGGTCGGCAGCGGGGCGGTCACCACCATCGCGACCAGCAGCGCGGCCAGCATCCCGAGCAGCTCGCGGGGGCTGCGGAGGGCCTCGCGGAGCAGCGCGGGCATGGAGACGCTCGGGGCCGGCCGGCTGGCCGCCCTGGCCGCCGCCACCGCCTCGCGCCGCTGCCTCAGGAGCTGAAACGGCGAAGGACGACGGCGCCATTGTGGCCGCCGAGCCCCATCGAGTTCGAGATGGCCACCTCGAAGCTGGCCTCCCGGGTCTTCAGGGGTACGTAGTCGAGGTCGCATGCTGGGTCCGGGTCGTCGAGGTTGATGGTCGGCGGCAGGACCTGGTCGCGCAGGGCGAGGGCGCTGGCGATCGCCTCCAGCGCGCCGGCGGCGCCGAACAGGTGGCCGGTCATGGACTTCGTCGAGGAGACCGCGAGCTTGTCGGCGTGGGCGCCGAACGCCTGCCGGATCGCCTGGGTCTCGGCCGGGTCGCCCAGCGGCGTGCCGGTGCCGTGGGCGTTGACGTAGCCGACCTCGTCGGGGGTGACCTGCGCGGAGCGCAGCGCGTCGGTGAACATGTGGATCACCCCGCGGCTCTCGGGGTGGGGGGTGGCGACGTGGTAGGCGTCGTTGGAGGCGCCGTAGCCGGCGACCTCGGCGTAGACCTTGGCGCCGCGGGCGCGGGCGTGCGACTCCGACTCGACCACCACCACCGCCGCGCCCTCGCTGACCACGAACCCGGAGCGGGCCCGGTCGAAGGGCCGGGAGGCGGCCGGCGGGTCGTCGTTGCCGGGGGCCAGCGCCTGCATCTGGCAGAAGCCGGCGAGCACCAGCGGGGTGACGCAGGCCTCGGTGCCGCCGGCCACGATCACGTCGGACCGTCCCCGCTGGATCAGCTCGGCCGCCTCGCCGATGGCGTGCGACCCGGTCGCGCAGGCCGACACCACCGCGAAGTTGAGCCCGACGACGCCGAGCTTGGTCGCGATGTAGCTGGTCGCGGTGTCGACCAGGCAGTTCGGCAGGAAGGTCGCGGAGACCCGCCCCGGCCCCTTCTCCATCAGGACGCGCTGCTGCTCCTCGACGATCCCGATGCCGCCGATGGCCGAGCCGACCACCACGCCGGTGCGCTCGGGGTCCAGCGCGTCCAGCCCGGCGTCGGCCACCGCCTCGTCGGTGGCGGCCACCGCGAACAGCACGCTGCGGTCCATACGCCGGGCGTCCTTGCGCGAGGCCACCGACTCGGGGTCGAAGCCGCGCACCTCGCCGGCGATCCGGACCGGGAACGGCGACGGGTCGAACGCGGCGATCGTGTCGATGCCGCTGCGCCCGGCCAGCATCGCCTCCCAGGTGGAGGGGGCGTCGAGCCCGAGCGGGTTGACCGTCCCGATTCCGGTGATGAGCACCCGTTCCATACTGCCGTCGAGATTAGCTCACCAGGGTGCCTCGGCGCCCCCCTCTTCCAGGTCGTCCCGGTCGGCGAACAGCGCCAGGTCCGGGTCCAGGCCGAGCTCCTCGCCCTCCTCGGCGACCAGCTCGTCCTCCAGGGTGTCGGCCATCTCGTGCGGGTCCAGGTCTTCTGGCAGCTGCTCGAGGAGCTCGTCGTCCTCGCGTCCGGTCATGGGCGACCTCCTCGGTCGGTCGCGGTGGCTGCGGGAGTGTAGCCGAGGCGACGGGCGAGGTCCTCGTTGGCGGCCCTGCCGACCCGCTGCGCCTCGACCGCGCCCGGCCGGGGCTCGACCACGCGCAGGGTCGCCGGCTCGGTGGTCAGGCCGAGGGCGAGCAGGGCGGCGCCCCTGGCCGACGCCTCCGGCTCGTCGACCACCCGGACGGGGCGGCCGAGCACGTCGGCGAGGGTCTGCAGCCACCAGGGCGAGGCGACCACCGCGCCGCCGGAGGCGATCACCTCCGGTTCGGCCGGGAGGGTGGCGGCGAGTGCCTCGTAGCCCGCCGCCAGCCGGTAGCAGACCGCCTCCACGGTGGCCGCCAGGATCTCGACCGGCGTGGTGGCCAGCGAGATGCCGGCGATCGCGCCCGACCCGGCGGCCAGGTCGAGCGGCGGCCGGGAGCCGGCGTGGTAGGGCATGACCACGACCCCGCGGGAGCCCGGCGGGACCGTGGCCAGCTCCGCCTCGACCCGCGCGGGGTCGGGGAGGGTGAGCACGCCCCGCAGCCAGGCGTAGAGGTTCCCGGCCCCCGAGTAGGCGGCCCCGGTCACCAGCCGCCGGTCGTCGACCAGGTAGCGCCACAGGTCGGGGTGCAGCGGGCGTGACTCCTCCGGCCGGTGGACGGCGCGGATCGCGGCGGAGGTGCCGACGTTGATGTTGGCGTGCGCCGGCGTCACGCAGCTGGCGCCGACGTTGGACGCGGCCCCGTCGCCGGTCGCCGGGTGCCAGGCGGCCCCCGCCAGCGCCGGCCAGCGCCGCGCCCCCTCCGGCGCGAGCCGGCCCGGCCGCGCCTGCCTGGCCAGCGCCGGCAGGGCGGCCTCGCCGACCCCGGCGAGCTCCAGGGCCTCCGGGTTCCAGTCGACCGCGGCCAGGTCGAGCAGCCCGGTGCCGGAGGCCATCGAGGGCGAGGCGGCGGGGTCGCCCAGCAGCGCCCCGGTCACGTACTCCGCCAGCCCCAGGTAGGCGGCCGGCGCCGGGGTGGTCTGCGCGGCCAGCCAGGGCAGCTTCACCGTCCAGTACAGCGCGTGCGGCCGGGCGCCGGTCGCCTGGTGCAGGCGGTCGAGGTCGGCGGCCCGCCGCCTGACCGCCCCGACCAGCGGCGCGGCACGGGTGTCGGCCCAGGTCAGCGCGCCGGTGAGGCGGCGCCCCGCGGCGTCGAGGGCGATCACCGAGTGCCAGGCGCAGGAGGTCGCGACGTGCTCGACGGCGTCCAGGTGGCCCTGGCCGGCCAGCTCGTCCAGGCACTCGCCGACGGCGGCGACCACCTGGTCGGGGTCCAGCTCGGCCTTGCCGTCGTCGCCGACCGCCATGCGGGTGGCCCGCCTGGCGAGCACGCCGGGGACGGCGGCGCCGTGCTCGTCGAAGACCAGCGCGCGCACCGAGGAGGTGCCGAGGTCGAGCGCCACCACCCGTCCCTCCGCCACGCCGCCTCCTCCCCAACGGGCCCACGGGCACCCCAGCTTGGTACCCGCCGGCGCCGCATCCTACCGGTAGCATCGTGCCCGGACCCGCGGGTGATCGGAGGGCGACGCTGCGGCTGGTGCTCTGGGACGTCGACGGCACGCTGGTCCAGGCGGGCCAGGTCGGCAGGGACATCTTCACCGAGGCGTTCGCTGCGGTCGTCGGCCGCGCGCCGGACGAGGCCGCGGCCCGGATGCTCGCCATGGCCGGCCGCACCGACCACGAGATCGCCCTCGACTTCCTCGCCAGCCACCGGATCGACGGCGGCGAGGCCCACCTGCCCGCCTTCACCGAGGCGCTGGTCGCCGCCCTGGCCGCCAAGGAGGCGATGATCCGCGAGCGGGGCCGCTCGCTGCCCGGCGCCGAGGCCGCACTGGCGGCGCTCGGCTCCGTCCCCGGCGTGGTGCAGTCGCTGCTGACCGGGAACGTGGAGCCGAACGCCGTGGTGAAGCTGGCGGCGTTCGGGCTCGACCGCCACCTCGACTTCGAGGTCGGCGGCTTCGGCTCCGACCACCGGCACCGGCCGAGCCTGGTCGGCGTGGCCAGGGGCAAGGCCGAGCGGAAGTACGGGGTGGGGTTCGGCGGCACCGCGACGGTGCTGGTCGGCGACACGCCGCTGGACGTCGCGGCCGGCCGGGAGGGAGGCGCGCGGGTGGTGGCGGTCGCCACCGGCCCCTACGGGGTCGACGAGCTGGAGGCGTCCGGGGCGCACGCGGTGCTGCCGGACCTGCGCGACACCGCCAGGGCGCTGGCGGCGATCCTCGCGGACCGGCGCTAGCGCATCGCGCGGTGGGCGAGGGCCGCAGCGGTGCTGCTGCTCATCGGCTGCTCCTCGTGAATGGTGGTGCGTAGCGTCCTCGTTCTGCGGGTAGGGCCCCCTGGAGCCTGTTCTGCGTGCCGCGCCCGCCAGGGGCGCCCCGAGCAAGGAGGGCACATGGCAGACGTCCGTCGTGACCTCGCCACGGACGAGGCGGTCACCGCCACCGAGGCCGTGGGGAGGGACCCCGAGATGGTCGAGCTGGAGAGGCGCCACCGACGCTTCGTCTGGCCCGCCACCGCCTTCTTCCTGATCTACTACCTGGCCCTCAACGTGCTGGCCGGGACCTCGCCGGACCTGATGGGCACCAAGCTGTTCGGCGAGTTCACCTTCGGCTACCTGTTCGCCCTGTCGCAGTTCGTGATGGCGTTCGTGGTCGCCTGGGTCTACACGAGCTGGGCCAAGCGCCGCATCGACCCGCTCGCCGCCGACCTGCGCGAGAAGCTCCAACACACCCGCATCAAGGAGGCGGGCGAATGAGCGACCAGGCACTCTCGCTCACGCTGTTCACGGTCTTCGTGCTGGTCACCCTCGGCATCACCATCTGGGCGTCGAGGCAGACCAAGACCGCCGCCGACTTCTACGCGGCCGGCCGCCGCATCCACGGCTGGCAGAACGGCGTCGCCATCTCGGGCGACTACATGTCGGCCGCCAGCTTCCTCGGCATCGCCGGGCTGATCGCGTTGTTCGGCTACGACGGCTTCCTCTACTCGGTGGGCTGGCTGGTCGCCTACCTGACCGTGCTGATCCTGGTCGCCGAGCTGCTGCGGAACTCGGGCAAGTACACCATGGCCGACGTGCTGGCCTTCCGCATGCGGCAGCGGCCGGTGCGCTCGGCGGCGGCGCTGTCCACCGTCGGCGTGTCGATCGTCTACCTGATCGCCCAGATGGTCGGCGCCGGCGCGCTGATGAAGCTGCTGCTCGGCCTGGAGGGGGATACCGCCGCGATCGGCGCCATCGTCGGCGTCGGTGTCCTGATGATCGTCTACGTCACCTTCGGGGGGATGATCGGGACCACCTGGGTGCAGATCGTCAAGGCGATCCTGCTGATGGCCGGGACGGTGCTGCTGTCGTTCCTGGTGCTGGCCAAGTTCGGCTTCTCGATGAACAAGATGTTCGCCGACGCCGCGACCGCCAGCGGCAAGGGCGACGCGTTCCTCGCCCCTGGCCTGCGCTTCGACAGCACCATCGAGCTGGTCTCGCTGGGGCTGGCGCTGGTCCTGGGGACCGCCGGGCTGCCGCACATCCTGATCCGCTTCTACACCGTGCCCACCGCCCAGGCGGCGCGCAGGAGCGTCAACTGGGCGATCGGGATCATCGGCAGCTTCTACATCATGACCACCTTCCTGGGCTTCGGCGCCGCCGCCCTGGTGGGCCAGGCGCGGATCAGGGAGGCCGACGAGGCCGGCAACATGGCCGGGCCGCTGCTCGCCGAGGTGATCGGCGGCCAGGGCACCTTCGGCGGTGACCTGTTCCTGGCGTTCATCGCGGCGGTGGCGTTCGCCACCATCCTGGCGGTGGTTGCCGGGCTGACGATCACCGCCTCCTCGAGCTTCGCCCACGACTTCTACGCCAACGTCATCAGGCGCGGCGAGCGCGACGAGGCCGCCGAGGTCAAGGTGGCGCGGATGACCGCCCTGGTCATCGGCGCCATCGCGATCGTGCTGGCCAGCTTCGCCCGCGGCCAGAACGTCGCCTTCCTGGTCGGGCTCGCCTTCGCGGTGGCCGCCAGCGCCAACCTGCCGACGATCCTGTTCTCGCTCTACTGGAAGCGCTTCAACACCACCGGCGCGGTCACCGGCATCCTGGTCGGCCTGGTCGGCTCGCTGCTGCTGGTGGTCGTCGGGCCGAACGTGATGGGGCCCGAGGGGCTGATCCTCACCGGCAGCGACCCGCTGTTCCCGCTGGAGAACCCCGGCATCGTGTCGATCCCCCTCGGCTTCCTGGCCGCCTGGCTCGGCACGGTCCTCTCCAGCGAGAAGGCCTCGGAGGAGCGCTACGAGGAGCTGCGGGTCAGGGCGCTCACCGGGCTCGGCGCCGAGGAGGCCGAGGTCGCCCCGGCAAAGGCGCCGGCGCGGACCTAGCCTGGCGGCGGCCGCTGGCCGCAAGATAGGGCACGGCCCCCGGACGGGGCGAGGCGCGTCCCCGGGGGGCCGTGCCGGCCAGCATGCAGCGGGTCGGCCCGGTGCCGGAACACGGGGGGCGGATGCGTTGCCTTCGGTCACGCGCGGCCCGCGCCGCGACGTCGCCCGCAGCCTGCTGCTGCTCGGCGCCATGCTCGCCGCCCTGGTCGCGGTGCGCTGGTCGCTGACCGGAAGCCTGTCCGAGCCGCTGGCGCCGCCGGTCCCGACCGTCCCCGACGCCGTCCAGGAGCCATCCCAGCGCCTCGCGGAGCTGCGTGGCGGCCTGCTGTACCTCGGCGGCAGGCGGCCGCTGGTGGCCGACCTCGGCAGCGGCGCGTTGGCGCCGCTGCCGCCCGGCCAGGACCGCCCGACCCGGGTGCTGCGGCACGGCCGCTTCGTGCTGCTCACCGCCGACGACCGGGTCTCGGTGCTGTCGCCCTTCTCCCGCGACGGCTGGGACCGGCCGCGGCCGCTCGGCCAGGCCGGCGTCGTGCTGCCGTCGTCGCGGCCCGACCGGGCGTGGCTGGTCGACGACCAGCAGGCCAGGCCGCCCGAGAGCACCTACCTGCTGCAGGAGGTCGGCCTCGACGACGGCCGGCGGCGGCGCACGCTCACCCTTCCCTACGACGCCAGGCCGGTGGCCGTGGTCGCCGGCGGGGTGCTCACCCGTGACCCCGCGGCCGGCGTGCAGCTCCGCGACCTGCGGAGCGGCCGGGTCCGCCAGCAGCTCGGGACCGGCCTGACCTTCCTCGACGCCCACGGCGGCCTGGTCGCCTACCTGGCCACCGACGGCCTGCACCTGCGCGACTTGGGCAGCCGCCGGGACCGGGTGGTCGCCCCGCCCGCCGGGGGCTCCGGCTGGTTCGCGCCGGGGACCCTCCCCGCCGACACCGCCTGCTGCCTGCAGTCGGCCGCGTTCGCCCCCGACGGCCGCAGCCTGGCCACGTTCGTCCGGCTGGCCGGCCCGTCGTCGCCGGGCATCGCCCTGGTCGACGTGGAGCGGGGCGAGTCGCGGCTGCTGCCCGGCTCGGCGGGTGCCAGCCCGGTCGGCTGCTTGCCGTGCCTCGGCTGGAGCCCCGGCGGCTGGCTGTTCTTCTTCGCCGCCTCGCCGCAGCCGGCGGCGGTGGCCGCCTGGCGGCCGGGCCGTGCGCGCGCCGCCGTGCTTGACCTGGACCTCGGGCTGGGCGGCCTCAGCGGCGCCGTCCCCAGCGGCCTGGCCGCGGCCGACGGCGCTACTCGCCCGACAGGGTGACGGGCTGCAGCCGCGGCTGGCCGCCGCTGCGGTCGACCACGTAGACCTGCAGCTGGCGGCGGCCGTCGCCAGCCTTGAAGAGGAAGTCGGGCGCGATCACGGCGAACTTGCCCGCCGCGTCGCCCGGCTTGTCAGGGAACAGCTTGGACTCGCCGGCGATCTTGCCGTTGACGGCGACCAGCACGGTGCTGCCGGCCGGCGGCAGCGGCGAGGTGAGCTTGCCGGAGACCAGCGCCGGCACCGTGCCCGAGGCCGGGTCCACCTTCCGGTACAGCTTCCAGTCGTCCACCTCGGCGGCGGCGGGGGCGCCGCCCACCGGGCCGACCGTGGCCGGGTCGCGGTAGACCAGGTCGGCGAAGGAGCCGAAGCGGTACAGCCCCTTGACGCCCTCGGACGCCCTGACCAGGGTGTCGGTCTCGCCGCGCAGCACCACCGACCAGTTCGGCGGGCCGTCGCGGACCTCCCGGTGGCCGGGTATGTCGAACCACCATTTCTCGGCCCGCTGGCGGGCCGGCGGGCCGTTCTGGGCGAGGCCGTCCATCTTCCACGGCACCTGCACGCCGAGCAGCTCGGCCAGGGTCGGCAGCAGGTCGACCTGCTCGAAGTTGCGGTCGTCGACCCGGCCCTCGCTCTGCCGGGGGGCCTTGACGAACAGGGGCACCCACATCAGGTCGGGGACGTTGCGCACCCCCAGGCTGCGGGGCTTCTCCCCCGGCGTCCAGCCGCTGCCGTGGTCGGCGGTCAGCACCACCAGCGCCTCGTCCCAGATGCCCTGCGCCTTGAGCCGGTCGATGACCTGCCCGACCAGGCGGTCGGTGTAGGCGAGCTGCAGCAGCATGCGCTGGTGGGCCAGCTCGCGGACGTACGCGGGCGTCTTCTCGCTGGTGAAGCCGCGCCCGAAGGTCTTGTAGTTGTACTCGACGCGGGACGGCAGGTAACGCCACGGCGCGTGCGGCAGCAGCAGGTGCAGGAAGTGCAGGGTGGGGGTGTCGGTGCGCTCGAGCTTCGCGAGGAAGTCGTTGAACCGCGACGGCTGGTTCAGCCGCAGCTGGTTGAAGCGGAACTTCGGGTCGAGCGGCTTGTCGCCCTGGGGGGCGGCGCTGTCCTGCGCGGCGGTCTGCTCGGCGAGCGTGCCGGGGTCGATGGCGACGTCGTAGGGCGAGACGATGTCGCGGTAGGCCTTGGCCGACTCCCGCAGCACCCCCCGCAGGCCGGTGCGCTCGGCCCCGCCGGCGACGGCGGTCTGCTCGCAGAGGGTCGGCGGGCAGAGCTGGCTGATGGTCTCGTAGGCCTTCAGGTCGTAGCGCTGGCCGAGGAGGGTGAACAGGTTGTCGGGGTACTCGTAGTAGATGGGCGCCTTGACCTTCGACGGGTAGCGGCCGGTCAGCATCGCCGGCATCGCCCACGGCGTGAACCCGGACACGCCGGTGGCGTTCCGGTACCAGGTGGAGTGGTCGGCGAGCTCGGCGAAGTTCGGGTACACGCGGCGGTCGACGCGGGCCTTGGAGTCCAGCAGCGACGCGAGCGGGAACTCGTCGAAGAAGATCATCACCACCGGCGGCCGCCCGCCGGGCGCGACCGCCTGGACCGGCCCACCGGACGGCGCGGCCCTCGCCGGCAGCACCAGCTTGGAGCTGGGCGAGACGAGCACGAACAGCAGCGCGAACACCAGCGGTGCCGGCGCCAGGTAGCGCACCCACAGCTTGAGCCACGCCTGCCTGGCGTAGAGCACGCCGGCCAGCAGCCCGGCGACCGCCGCCAGCGCCACCAGCACGGGCCCCCGCGCCGGGGTGAGCTTCTTGAGCACCTGGATCGCGACCAGCGTGAGCAGCATCGTCACCGCCGCCAGGTGCAGCAGGCGGCGGAGCTGCTCGCTGGCCAGCCCGACCAGCACCTCCCCGGCCCAGATGCCGAGCGCCGGCAGCAGCGTCACGCCGACGAGCAGCTGCAGGATGTCGCGCCGGCCGGCGCGGCTGAACACGAACAGGTCGGGGCTCTTGCCGGTGACGTCCAGCAGCGGCTGGGCGATGGCGAAGCCGCTCAGCACGAACAGCTCGACCAGCGCCCAGAGCTGCGCCCGCTCGAGCCAGCGGCGCCGCCGCTCGGCCCGGTCGGGCGCCGCGGGGGGGCCCGCCTGCTGCTGGTCGATCTCGCTGGCCACGTGCTCCCTCAGCCGGTGACGGTCAGCGGCCGCAGCCGGACCCGGCCGCCGGAGGCGTCCACCAGGAACACCTCGATCCGGTTGTCGCCCTTCTTGAACAGCGTATCCGCCAGCATCGCGCCGAACTTGTCCCGCGGGCCCTTCGGCTGGCTTCCCTGCTTGTCGCGCTCCTCCTTGTACAGCTCGGAGACGCCGCCGATGACGCCGTTGACGGCCACCGCCACCGCCGGCCGGGCGGGGGCGCCGCCGGCCAGGCTGACCTGGCCGGTGACCTGGGCGGGCACCGTGCCGCGGTCGGGGTCGACCCAGCGGAAGTCGCGCAGGTCGTCGACCTTGGCGCCGCCGGCCGGGTCCGCCTCCAGCCCGACCTCGCCGGCACGCTTGCCGACCAGGTCGCCGAAGCGGCCGAACTGGAACCAGCCGAGGTAGCCGTTCTCGGCCCGGACCATCTGGTCGGTGACGCCCGCGAGGGCCTTGGCGAGGTTCTCCGGACCGGGGAAGACCTGGCGCTCGCCCGGTTTGGAGAAGAACCACTTCTCGCTGCGGGCGCGCGGCTGCCCGTCGCCGGCCTGGGAGACGCCGTCCAGCTTCCACGGGACCCGGACGCCGAGGATGTCGGCCATGGTCGGCACCAGGTCGACGTGCTCCCAGTTCTGGTCGGTGACCCGGCCGTCCCGCTGGCCGGGCTGCTTGATGAGCAGCGGCACCCAGAGGACCTGGTCGGCGGTGCGGGGCGTGGCGACGCGGCGGGCGAACTCGCCCGGGAGGAAGCTCATGCCGTGGTCGGCGGTGACCACGAACAGGGTGTCGTCGTACATCCCCTGCTCCTGCAGCCGCCTGGTGATCTGCCCGACCATCCGGTCGACCTCGGCCGTCTGCATCAGGTGGCGCTGGCGGGTGAGCTGCGGCGGCCACGCCTCGGTGGTCCAGCCGTTGGCGTTGCGCCCGTCGCCGCGGTCCGGGTACTTCTTCCCGTTGGGCAGCCAGTGCCACGGCTGGTGCGGCAGCAGGACGTGGAGGAAGTAGAAGGTCGGCCGGTCGGAGCCCTCCATCGAGGCGACGAAGTTGCGGTACTGGTCGGGCTCGCCGCCGTGGTCGATCTCCTCCAGCACCGGCGAGGCCGGGCCGTTGCCGGGGGCGCGCGCCGGCCGCTTCCGCTCGTCGGTGGTGGCGTTGAGCCACGCCCCGGTCGGGTTCTCGTCGACGTCCCGGGGCCAGGCGATCCGCTTCCAGACCCTGGCCGAGTCGCGCAGGGTGTGCTTGAGCCCGACCGCCGTCGGGGCGGTCTCCTCGTCCGCCTCGCAGGTGCTGGCGGGGCAGAGCTGGGTGACGATCTGGAACGCCTCGACGTCGTAGGACTTGCCGAGCAGGGTGAACAGGTTGTCGGGGTACTGGGCGGCGGTCGGCGGCACGTCCTCCTGCGGGTAGCGCCCGTCCAGCATCGGCGGCACCGCCCAGTTGGTCAGGCCGGAGACGGCGGTGGCGTTCCGGTACCAGGTCGACCCGCCCGCCAGCTTGGCGAAGTTGGGGTACAGGCGCTGGTCGATGCGGCCCTTGGAGTCGAGCAGCGAGGTCAGCGGGAACTCGTCCAGCAGCAGCATCACCACCGGGTGCTCGGCCTGGATCCGCACGCCGGGGGCGTTGCCGTCGACCACGCCGCCGCGCTGCGGCAGCACCAGCTTCGACACCGGCGAGACCAGCAGGAACACCAGCGCGAACACCAGCGGCGCCGGCGCCAGGTAGCGCAGCCACAGCCGCAGCGCCGACCACCTGACGTAGGCCACCCCGGCGGCCACGCCGGCGAGCGCGGCCACCGCGACCAGCGCGGCACCGCGGAGGGAGGTGAGGTTCTTGCCCACCTCCAGGGCGAGCAGGGCCAGCAGGCCGGTGACCATCAGCAGGTGCACGGCCCGGCGCGCCTGCTCGCCGGCCAGGCCGGCGGCCAGCTCCACCAGCCACATTCCCAGCGCCGGCAGCACGGTCACGGCCAGCACCAGCAGCAGGATGTCGGCCCGGTCGGCCTGGCGGAACAGGAAGAAGTCGGGCGCCTTGCCGAGCACGTCCAGCGTCGGCTGGGCGATCACGAACCCGACCAGGGCGAACAGCTCCAGGAAGGCCCACAGGCGCTCGCGCGCCGCCGACGGCGGCCGGCCCGCCGCGGCGCCGTCGGTCCCGCTGGCCACACCCGTCCGGGCGGCCGCCTGCTCCATCGCGCGGCTAGGCCCCGGCGGCCGTCGCCCGCACCATCGGGCCTGCGGCGGCGGCGTCCAGGAAGGCCAGTTGCATTGCCGTGCTGCTCCTCGGTTCGCGAGCGGATGACCCCAACGCGGGGCCGCGCACGGTCGGGGGAGACCCGTGGGCCCCAGCTGACGGGATTCACGTCAAGCAGTGGACGATATCACGGGTGCCGCGAAAAGCAGGTGTGCGCCGGGGCTCGTTTCGAGTACAACTGGGGCATGGACATCGAGATCAGGCCGGTCACGGCCGAGCAGTGGGCCGAGTTCGGCCAGGTCATCGGCGTCGCCTTCGGCGAGAGCGCCAGCGACGAGGAGATCGCCGACCACCAGCGCGGCTTCGAGCTCGACCGCAGCATGGCCGCCTTCGACGGCGACCGCATCGTCGGCACCGGCGGCGCCGACTCGCTGGAGCTGACCCTCCCGGGCCTGACCACCGTTCCGGTCGGCGGCCTGACCGCCATCGCGGTGCTGCCGACCCACCGCCGCCGCGGCATCCTGCGGGCGATGATCCTGCGCCACTTCGAGGACGTCGAGGCGCGCGGCGAGCCGCTCTCCGCCCTCGGCGCCTCCGAGTCGGTCATCTACGGGCGCTTCGGCTACGGCCTGGCCACCACCTACGCCGACTACGAGATCGACCCCCGCCACGGCGCGTTCCTGCCCGGTGCCGCCGTCGGTGGCGGGCGCGTGCGCCTGCTCGGCCCGGAGGAGGCCGCCAAGGTCCTGCCAGCCCTCTACGAGCGCTACCGCCGCGGCCAGCCCGGCGAGGTCACCCGCAAGCCGGCCTGGTGGGAGCTGTACGCCCGCGACCCCGAGTGGATCCGGGGCGGCGCCACCCGCCACGTCGACGTGGTCTACGAGTCCGAGCCCGGCCGGGTCGACGGCTGGGTCAGCTACCGGGTGCAGCAGCAGTGGCCGGAGGGCCTGCCGGCCAACGTCGTCAAGGTACGGATGCTGGTGGGGCTCACGCCGGAGGCCGACGCCGCCCTGTGGCGCTTCTGCCTGGACCTCGACCTGGCCGGCGCCGTGCAGCTGCACGCCCGGCCGGTCGACGACCCCGGCCGCTGGCGCCTCGCCGACCCCCGGCGGCTGCGCACCACCCACGTGGGCGACCACCTCTGGGTCCGGCTCCTCGACCTGCCGGCGGCGCTGACCGCGCGGCGCTACGCCACCGAGGGCCGGCTGGTGCTCGAGGTGACCGACGCCCTGCGCCCCCGCAACCAGGGCCGCTTCCGGCTGGAGGGCGGCCCCGACGGCGCCGTCTGCGAGCCCACCAGCGCCGAGCCCGACCTCGCCCTGGACGTCACCGACCTCGGCGCCGCCTACCTCGGCGGCGTCCGCCCCACCGTGCTCGCCAGGGCCGGCCGGGTGGTGGAGCTGCGCCCCGGCGCCCTGCCGAAGGCGGACGCCATGCTGGCCAGCGACCCTGCGCCGCTCTGCACCACCCACTTCTAGGCGGGGGGATACCATCGGTCGGTTGACACCGACCGAGGAGGGTGGCCCCGTCAGTCAGGTCGAGAGCCCGGTCCGGCGGGCCGGCGGCGAGCCGGAAGGGCGGCGAGGGGGGCTGCTCGACGCGCGGCTGCTGCTGTTGCTGGTGGTGGTGGCGCTCGGCAGCCGCAGCCTGCTCGCCGGCGTGTTCGACAACCCGGCGCTGCAGACCTGGTCGACGATCTTCGTCTCCATCGCCATCCAGGCGCTGCCGTTCCTGGTCCTCGGCGTGCTGGTCAGCGGGGCGCTGGCGGTGCTGGTGCCGCCCGGGTGGCTGGCACGGGCGCTGCCCCGCCGCGACGCCGTCGCGGTCCCGGCGGCGGGGCTCGCCGGGGCGGTCCTGCCGGGCTGCGAGTGCGCCTCGGTGCCGGTGGCCGGGCGGCTGCGGGCCGCCGGCGTCCGGCCGGCCGCGGCGCTGGCCTTCATGCTGGCCTCGCCGGCGATCAACCCGGTGGTGCTGGTGGCCACCGCGGTCGCCTTCCCGGGCAGGCCGGAGGTGGTGGCCGCGCGGTTCCTGGCGTCGTTGCTGACCTCGGTGGTGGTGGGGCTGGTCTGGAGCCGGCTGGGCCGCGACGAGTGGATCGACCGCGCGCGCACCCGCCTGGTCAAGGGCGACACCCGCTGGCAGTCGTTCAGCGGGACCGTCCGCGAGGACTTCCTGCAGGCGGGCGGCTGGCTGGTGGTCGGCGCCATGGCCGCCGCCACCCTGCAGGCGTTCGTGCCGCGGCCGCTGCTGGACGCCGTGGCCGGCAACCACCTGCTGGCCGCGCTCTGCCTCGGCCTGCTCGCGGTGGTGCTGGCGATCTGCTCGGAGGCCGACGCCTTCGTGGCGGCGAGCCTGCGCCAGTTCCCGCTCGACACCCGCCTGGTGTTCCTGGTCGTCGGGCCCGCCGTCGACGTCAAGCTGATCGCCATGCAGGTCGGGGTCTTCGGCGGCCGCTTCGCGGCCCGCTTCGCCCCCCTCACCTTCGTGGTCGCGGTCGCCTGCGCCCTGCTGGTCGGGCGGTGGCTGCTGTGAGGGGCCCGGCCGCCGGCGCCCGCACCCAGGGGGCGATGCTGCTGGTGGTGGGGGCGACCGCCCTGTGGCTGGGGCTGACCGACGCCTCCCTCGCCTACGTGCGCGCCGCCCTGCGCCCGGCGCTGGCCGCCAGCGGCCTGGTCCTGCTGGCGCTGGCGGCCGCCACCCTGCGCGGCGCCGGCTCCGCGCCGGCGCGCCCCGACGGGCGGCCGGCCGGCCACGGGCACGGCGGGCGGCTGGGCGCCGGCTGGCTGCTGATCGTCCCGGTGCTGGTGCTGCTGCTGGTCGCCCCGCCGGCGCTCGGCTCCTTCGCGGCCAGCCGGCAGGCGCCGAGGGCCGGCGGCGAGACCGGCGCCTTCCCGCCGCTGCCCGACCCGGTCGACGGCGCGGTCCCGCTGCCGGTCAGCGAGTTCGTCAGCCGGGCCCTGTACGACGAGCGGCAATCGCTGGCGCAGGCACGGGTGCGGGTGCTCGGCTTCGTCACTCCCGACGACGGTGGCGGCTACCGGCTGGCGCGCTTCAACGTCTTCTGCTGCGCCGCCGACGCCGAGGCGTACGAGGTCGCCGTCCGCGGCGACGCCACCCCCAGGCGGGCGGACCAGTGGCTGCTGGTCGAGGGCCGCTGGCTGCCGGAGCCGCCGCTCACCAGCGTGGCGCCGTCCAGCAGGCGGCCGGTGCTGGTGGCCGAGGCGGTGACCCCGGTGCGCCCGCCCGCCGACCGCTACGAGCACAACCTGTACGGCATCTGAGCCGCGGCGCCGGGACGCCCCCGCGACTTGCAACCAGTTGCAGCTGCATTGCTAGACTGCTGGCATGGGAAGCGGCACCGGCGCCAAGGACGCGGTCGGGCTCCTGCGCGGGCAGGGCATGCGCATGACGCCCCAGCGGCTGGCGATCGTGGACGAGATCATGTCGACCTCGGGCTACGTCATCCCCACCGCCGTGATCGAGCGGGTGCAGGCGCGCGTCCCCGGCGTCAGCCCGTCGACGGTGTACCGGACCCTGGAGCGCCTCGAGCAGGTGGGCGTGCTGGCCCACGTCCACCTCGAGTCGGGGGTGGGCTACCACCGGCTGGACGAGGCCCAGCACGCCCACCTGACCTGCGCCCGCTGCGGCGCCGACCTGGAGATGTCGCGCAGCTCCCTGCGGAGCCTCGAGCGGCTGGTCGAGCGGGGCCACGGCTTCCGGCCCGACTTCACCCACTACGCCATCTCCGGCGTGTGCGCCTCCTGCCGCCAGGCCGAGGAGCTCACACCGCCACGTCGCGGCGGTTGAAGCGCCACGTGCCGGCGACCACCAGCACGGCGGTCACCGCCAGCAGCAGCAGCGCGTCGCCGGCCTGCAGGCCGTTCTTGAGCGGCTCGCCACCCAGGTACCAGTGCCACGGCGACAGGTCCCGGGTCCACTGCAGCCCCTCGACCTGAGGGAAGACGCCGTTGGCCAGGTAGGCGAGGACCGCCACGCCGGCGCTGGCCCCGAGGGCGAGCGCCTTGCGGCCGGTGGCGGCGCCGACCGCGAACGCCAGCGCGCCGAAGCAGGCGCCGAAGAGCGCCAGCTGCGTGGTGGCGGCGGCGAACTCGGCGGCGGTGATGCCCTCCAGCTCGGCCGGTCCGGCGATCGCCAGCATCGCCAGCCAGAGCACCACAGCGACGACCGCCAGCGCGGCGCCGAGCGCCGCGAAGCGCTGCAGCGCCAGCCGCGTGCGCCCGACCGGGTGGGCGAGCAGCAGGTCGAGCGTGCCCGCCTCCTCGTCGCCGGCGACCGCGCGGGTGCCCCAGGCGATCGCCAGGACGGCGACCAGCAGCGGGATGAGCAGCCCGTACACGCTGCTGCCGAGGTAGCCGGCGGGGCTGGTGAGGTCGTTGTAGTTGAACGCCTCCAGGATCCCCTCCGGGTAGTTCCGCATCGCCTGCTGCATCGCCGGGGTGTTGACGGTCGGCCAGAACGCCGCGTACATGGCGGCCACCGCGCTGATCGCGACGGCCCAGCCCAGCAGGGAGCGGCGGGCGTCCCAGAGCGTCTTGGTGAAGACGTTACGCAGCATGGCTGCCCTCCTCTCCGTGGTTGCGGTAGTAGTCGAAGAACAGCTCCTCCAGGTCGGGCTCCTCGGAGAGCAGGTCGACGACGGTGTGGCGGGCCGCGACCTTGACCAGCGGGTCGGCGCGCCCGGCCAGGCGGCAGCGCAGCACGGTGCCGTCCACGCGCAGGTCGCCGACGCCGGGCAGGGCCGCGAACTCCTGCGCCGCCACCGGCGCGTCGAAGTGGATCTCGACCTTGCGGACGGCCCGCTCGCGGAGCGTCTCGACGCGCTCCACGGTGACCAGCCGCCCCTCCCGGATGATGCCCACCCGGTCGGCGGTCTGCTGCACCTCGCTCATCACGTGCGAGGACATGAAGGTCGTCTGCCCGGCGCGCCTGGCCTCGCGCACCATGTCCACGAACTCCTGCTGCAGGAACGGGTCGAGGCCGCTGGTGGGCTCGTCCAGGACCAGCAGCTCGGGCGCGTGCATGAACGCCTGGACCACGCCGAGCTTCTGCCGGTTCCCCCTGGACAGGGTCCTGATCCTGCGGCTGGGGTCCAGGTCGAGGCGGCCGGCCAGCTCGTCGATCCTGGCGCGCGGCACGCCGCCGCGGAGGTTGCCGAGGAAGGTCAGCAGCTCCCAGCCGGTCTGCCGGCCGTCGACCACGAAGTCGCCGGCCAGGTAGCCGACCCGGCGGCGAACCGCCAGGCCGTCGCGCCGCGGGTCGGCGCCCAGCACCGTGGCCCGGCCGGCGGTGGGCCGGATGAGGTCGAGCAGCAGCCGGATGGTGGTGGTCTTGCCGGCCCCGTTGGGCCCCAGGAACCCGTACACCTCGCCCCGCCGGACCTCGAGGTCGAGGCCTGCGAGGCCGCGGCTGCGGCCGTAGTGCTTGACGAGCCCCTCGGTGAGGATCACCGGCTCGGTCATCGTGGTCCACCCCTTCCTTCCTCTTGGCGCTCCCGCTGGTAGCGCTCCCACAGCGCGGGCATCTCGCGTTCCAGCCAGGCGTAGAAGTCGCGCATGGACCGCAGCCGCTCCCGCCGCGCGGCCGGCTGGTCGGCCAGCAGGTCCAGGCCCCGGTCGGCGAGCTGCCTGAACGCGGCGTACTGGGCGGACTGGTCGCGGGCCATCTCGAACCAGGTGGACGGCCGGCAGCGGTAGTAGACGCGCCGGTCCCCGGGGCGCGAGACCCGTTCGACGATGCGGGCCGGGACCAGGAACTTCATCACCGCGCTGATCGACCCCTTGCTGGCCTGCAGGACCTCGGCGAGCTGGCCGAACGACTGCTCCGGCGGGTCGCAGATCAGCAGCCAGCCGAGCGTCCGGCCGGCCATGCGGAACAGCCCCTGCCGCTCGAGGGCGAGCGCGACCTCCTCGACGTAGTGCAGCTCGGCCGCGGTGGCGCCGGCGCGGGGTGCATCGAGTTCTTCTCCGATCATACCGTTCAGTATTTACTGAACAATCAGCACTGTCAAGGTGGTTCGGGAGGGCGTGGGGCTCGCCTAGCAGCGGGCCCGGCAGGGTGGGACCTCACGCCCGGCCTCGGCCAGGGCGGCACGCACCGCCCGGGCGGGCGAGAGGTCGCCGCCGGCCCTCCAGGAGTCGAGGTAGCGCCACGGGTAGACGACGCCCCGGCGGACCCACCAGACCCCCGGCCGCGTCGGCCAGGAGATGCCGAGGTGCAGGTGGACCGGGGTGGGGCGGGCCGAGCCGGAGTTGCCCACCCGCCCCAGCAGCTGCCCGGCGCGCACCCGGGTGCCCGGGCGCACGCCGGCGGCGACCGACTCCAGGTGGGAGCCGTAGTAGCGGACGCCGTCCACGCCGACCAGCGACACCGAGCGGCCGCCGCGGTCGGCGCCCCGGTCGCTCGCCGGGCTCCAGCGGTCGCTCCTGGCGACCTCGTCGACGCGCCCGTCCACCGGGGCGACGAAGGCGCAGCCCCTGGCGGCGAAGACGTCGGTGGCGGGGTAGTCGTGGTGCGAGCGGCCGTAGTCGGTGCGGCAGCCGGCCACGGGGAAGCGGTAGCGGACCGGGGTGGTCGCCGCCGGCCGGGTCGTGGTGGTGGCCCGCTTGCCGGTGGTCGGGGCGGCGGTGGCCCGCGGGCCGGTGGTCGCGGCGGCGTCGGCGGCCCGGGTCGTCGAGGTCGGGCCGGCCCCCGCCGGGGCGGGCGCCGGCGGCCCGGCCCCACGGGAGCAGCCGGCCAGCACGAGCAGCGCCGCCAGGGCGACGGCGGGCGGGATGGTGCCGATGCGGCGGTGCAGGTCGACCTCCTTGCCGGCAACTGCAGATGCTAACGGCCAGCGCGGACTCAGCGGCGGGCCCGGGAGCGCCGCGGGACCAGCACGGGGCCGCCGAGCCCGGCCTCGGCGAGCAGCGCCTGCAGCCGGTCGAGCTCGCGGGCGGTCAGGTGGTAGGTGACCCTCGGCAGGTCGTCGAGCGCCTCGGCCGTCTCCACCACCGGGTCCGGCCGGCCCTCGACCCAGACCCTGGCGTCGGTGGAGAAGGGACCGAAGCGGCGCAGCAGCTCCAGCTGGCCCTGGTCGCGCAGGTCGAGCTGGACGGTGCCGGCCGCCAGCGCGCGCCGGTACCACGACCGGCCGCTGCGCGCCGTGGCGGCCAGCCGCTCCAGCTCGACCGCGGCCCGGTGGGCGTCGGCCGGCATCGCCTCCCGCCCCAGCCAGTCGCCGGTGGAGACCGCGACGCTGGCGTGCGACAGCCACGGGCCGTGGAGCGCCAGCGCGCGCTCGAACAGCGCCAGGGCGGCCTCCTGGCCGAGGCCCCGCGCCGGTGAGAAGGCCACCGGCTCGCCGGGACCCGTGGCCGCCGCCCGGTGGGACCCTGCCGGCGGGCGCGGGGCCTCGGGCTCCAGGCCGGCCCCGGCCGTGGTGGCGGCCTCCGGACCGGGCACGAAGGCCGGGGCCAGCCCAGGGACCGTGCCCGGTTCCACGGGCTCGGCCGGGGCCAGGGCGGCGGCCAGCACGGTGGTCAGGGGAACGGCGGCGATCAGGCCGATCGAGCCGCAGAGGGTGCGCACGACCTCCACCGCCACCGCCTCGGCGGTGGCCACCGTGCCGAACCCGTCGCCGCTGGTCACGAACAGCACCAGCAGCGGCAGGGAGGCGCCCACGTACGCCAGGAACAGGGTGTTCACGGTCGCCGCGACGTGGTCGCGGCCGACCGCCAGCGCGCTCCTGACCAGCTCGCCGAACCCGGCCGCGGGGTCGGCCCGGCGCAGCTCGAACACCAGCGAGGCCTGCGACACGGTGACGTCGTCCAGCACCCCGAGCCCGCCCAGGATGATGCCCGCCAGCAGCAGGCCGCGCAGCGACAGCCCGCCGACGGCGAAGCTGGCGTTCAGCGCGTCCTCGCTGGCCAGGCCCGTCAGCGAGGCGACGCCGACGAAGGCGGCCGCCAGGCCGGCGGTCAGGCCGAGGGCCAGCGCGGTGCCGACGACCGCGGCGGTGGTCTTGCGGCCGGCGCCGTGGGCCAGGTAGAGCGACACCAGCATGATCGCCATCGCCCCGACCAGGGCCACCGGCACGGGGCTGCGCCCGTGCAGGATGGCGGGGACCACGAACCCGACGATCACCAGGAACGACAGCCCGAGGCCGAGCAGCGACCGGATCCCCTGCCAGCGCCCGAACGCCACCACCGCGACCACGAACAGCGCCACCAGGACGAGCATCGGCCGGGTCCGCTCCAGGTCACGGATGTTGTAGAAGGGCGGCTGGCCGGGCTGCTCCAGCACCGCCAGCTGGACCTTCTGGCCGGCCGCGAAGGTGTCGCCGGTCGGGTCGGTGGTCTCGAAGCGCACCTGCCGGCCGCCGGACAGCCGCGCCTCCACCACGATGCAGGTCGACCCGGGCGCGCCCGGCTCGGCCTGCTCGCACGGCTTGCTCTCGACCCTGGCCAGGGTGGCGCCGACCAGCCGGGTGGGGTCGGCCCCCTCGCCTGGTCGCGCCAGGCGGCCGTGGGGCCAGAGCGCCACCGCGCCGGCGAGCACCGCCAGCGCCAGCACCCCGACCACCACGAGCATCACCCGGTGGCGGCCAGCCGTCGCGTCCACGCGCCGACGCTATGCCCGACGGCCGCGCGGGCGCCAGCCGCCCCACCTTCCCGTTGCGCATCTCCTGCGCTGCTCGTACAGTTGCGAGCTACGCATAGGTGCAACGCGCTCGCAACTAGCCGGTCGAGGAGGGCGACGTGCACATACCGGACGGCTTCATCAACGCCTCCACCTCGCTGGGCGCCGGCGCGGTGGCCGCGGGCGGCCTCGGGGTCAGCCTGCGCCGCACCGCCCAGACGCTGCAGGACAGGCAGGCGCCGCTCGCCGGCCTGGTCGCCGCGTTCATCTTCGCGGTGCAGATGCTGAACTTCCCGGTCGCCGCGGGCACCAGCGGCCACCTCCTCGGCGGGACCCTCGCCGCCGTGCTGGTCGGCCCCTGGGCCGGGGCCATCTGCGTGGCGGTGGTGCTGCTGGTGCAGGGGCTGCTGTTCGCCGACGGCGGGCTCACCGCGCTCGGCCTCAACGTGGCCAACATGGCGATCGTCGCGACCTGGGGCGGGTACGCCCTGTTCCTGCTGCTGCGCCGGGTGCTCCCCGCGACCAGGTCGACGGTGGCCGGCGCGGCCGGGGTGGCCGCCGGGGTCTCGGTGGTGCTGGCGGCGATCGCCTTCGTGGTCGAGTACGCCGTCGGCGGCGCCGGCGCCGTGCCGGTCGGCACCGTGTTCGCGGCCATGGTCGGCGTCCACACCCTGATCGGCATCGGCGAGGGGATCATCACGGCGCTGACCATCGGGGTGGTGCTCGGCGTCCGCCCCGACCTGGTCCACGGCGCGGCCGACCTGCAGGCCCCGCTGCTGCTGGAGACCCAGGAGGTGCGCTGAGCCGTGCGCGCCTCCAACCTCCGGCTGTTCCTGCTCGGCGGGCTGCTGGTCGCCGCCGGCCTGGCCCTGTTCGTCAGCGGCTTCGCCTCCAGCTCGCCCGACGGGCTGGAGAAGGTCGCCGGGGACAAGGGCTTCCTGGAGGCCGCACGGGACCACCTGTTCGCCGACGGCCCGCTGGCCGACTACACCGTGCGCGGCATCGACAACCAGCGGCTCAGCACGGGGCTCTCCGGGCTGATCGGCGTGCTGGTCACCTTCGGCCTCGGCCTGGCGCTGTTCGCGCTGGTCCGGGCCATGCGCTCCGGCCGCGACCGCTCGCGGCCGACCAGGGCGCCCTGACGGTGGCGGCAGGGCACCCCCACCCGCTCTACCTCCCAGGGGCGAGCCCGCTGCACCGCGCCCCGCCCCAGTGCAAGATCGCCGCCAGCCTGCTGTTCGTGCTCGCCGTGGTGGCCACCCCGCGGGAGGCGGTCTGGGCCTACGGGGCCTACGCCCTGCTGCTGCTCGGGCTCGCCCGGGTCGGGCGGGTGCCGCTGCCGCTGCTGGCGAGGCGGCTGGTCATCGAGGTCCCCTTCGTGCTGTTCGCGGTCCTGCTGCCGGTCGTCGGGCAGGGCGAGCGGGTCGAGGTCCTGGGGCTGCCGCTGGCCAGGGAGGGGCTCTGGGCGGCCTGGAACATCCTGGTGAAGGGGACCCTCGGCGTGACGGCGTCGCTGATCGTCGCCGCCACCACCCCGGTGCCCGAGCTGCTCCGCGGGCTGGAGCGGCTGCGCCTGCCGCGCGCCTTCACCACCATCGCCGGGTTCATGGTGCGCTACGCCGACGTGATCGCCGACGAGCTGCGGCGCATGCGCATCGCCAGGCTCTCCCGCGGCTACGACCCCCGCTGGATCTGGCAGGCCAGGGCGGTCGCGGCGACCGCGGGGACGCTGTTCATCCGCTCCTACGAACGCGGCGAGCGGGTCTACCTGGCGATGGTGTCGCGCGGCTACGCCGGGTCCATGCCGGTGCTCGAGGACCTGGCCGCCACCCGGCGGCAGTGGCTGGCCGCCCTGGCCGTCCCCGCCGCCGCGTCGGTGGTCGCCCTCACCGCCTGGGGGGTCAGGTGACGGCGCCGGCGCTGGAGGTGGAGGGCGTCGCCTTCGCCTACCCGGACGGCCACCAGGCGCTGTTCGGGGTGAGCTTCACCGTCGCCAGGGGCGAGCGGGTGGCCCTGCTCGGCCCCAACGGCGCCGGCAAGACCACCCTGGTGCTGCAGCTCAACGGCGTCCTGCTGCCGGGCGCCGGGCGGGTCAGGGTCGCGGGCCTGCCGGTGGCCGGCGAGCACCTGAAGGAGATCAGGCGCCGGGTCGGGGTCGTCTTCCAGGACCCGGACGACCAGCTCTTCATGCCCACCGTGGCCGAGGACGTCGCCTTCGGACCGGCCAACCTCGGCCTGCGCGGGGCGGAGCTGGAGACCCGCGTCAAGGCCGCCCTCGCCGCCGTCGGCATGGAGGCCTACGCCGACCGTCCTCCGCACCACCTGTCGTTCGGGCAGCGGCGCCGGGTCGCGGTCGCCACCGTGCTGGCCATGGAGCCGGAGATCCTGGTGCTCGACGAGCCCTCGTCGAACCTCGACCCGGCCAGCCGGCGGGAGCTGGCCGGCATCCTCACCGGGCTCGACATCACCATGCTGATGGTCACCCACGACCTGCCCTACGCGCTGGAGCTGTGCCCAAGGGCGCTGGTCATGAACGGCGGCACCATCGCCGCCGACGGGCCGACCGGCGAGCTGCTGGCCGACGCCGCGCTGCTGGCCGCCAGCCGCCTGGAGCTCCCCTACGGCTTCGACCCCTCCTACCTGCGCCGCCGCTGACGGCGCGCGGGGTCCGGACGCTCGGGCTCCTCACCCTCGCCGCCAACGTCGACCTGGAGCACGGAGCGACGTCGTTCGCGGTCGTTGACCAGACCACGACCCGCGTCCGGGGCGACCAGGGCGCCTCCACCTGGCCGTCGACGGCAAGCTGGTCAGCATGAACGACCGTTGCGTGGGAAACTGCCACCGCTCAGCCCCGGCCAGCACGTCGTCCAGGTGGAGTTCGTGGCCGCCGACCACATCCCGTTCGAGCCCCGGATCATGACCCAGGCCGCCTTCGAGGTCGCCCCTTGACGGCCCCGGCGGCCCTCGCGCCCCGCCAGGGCGCCGCCCTGGCGGACGCTGCCCTGGCCGGCGGGCTCGCGTTCCTGGTCGCCCGGCCGATCCTCGGTGCCCTCCCGGCGGCGGTCGCCCTGCTCGCCGCCGGCTACCTGGCGCTGACGGCCGCGGCCCTGGCCGCCCCCGCCCCCCCGGTGGGGGAGCGGGCCGCGCAGGCCGCTGGGCCGCGGGGCGTGGAGCCCTCGCCGGGCGCGGCACCGCCGCTCGGCTGGGTGCTGCCGCTCGCGATCGGGCTGGCGGCGGTGGCCGGCGCGGGCCTGGTGGCCGGTCCGGCACCGGACCGGCGGGTCGGCGCGGCCGCGGCCGCGCTCGGCGTGCTCGCCGCCGTCGCCGAGGAGGCGCTGTTCCGCCGGCTGCTGTACGCGCGGCTGCTCCGGCTCGGCGCGGTGGTCGCCGTGCTGGGCAGCGCCACCGTGTTCGCCCTCGTCCACCTGCCCGCGTACGGTACGGCCGCGCTCCCGGTCGACCTCGGCGCCGGCCTGCTGCTGTCCTGGCAGCGGTTCGCGTCGGGACGCTGGAGCGTCCCGGCCGCCACCCACGCCGTGGCCAACCTCCTGGCGGTGACCTAGAGATGCGTCGCGTCCGTCCGCTCGCCCTCCTCCTCGTCCCGGTCCTGCTGCTCGCCGCCGGCGCCTGCAGCGACGACCCCCCCGAGCCCGTCCGGGTCGGCGCCGTCTACCCGTTGAGCGGCACCCAGGGCATGGGCGGGGTCGACGAGTACCGCGGGGTGCTGGTCGCCGCGGAGCTGGCCAACCAGGACGGCGGCGTCGGCGGCCGCCAGGTCGCGGTCGACCGGGTCGACGTGCCGGAGGCCGACGCCGCCCCCGGGGCGGTCAAGGCGCTCGCCGAGCGCGGCGTCGACCTGGTGCTCGGCAGCTACGGCAGCACCATCTCGAGCCCGGCCGCGGCCGCCGCCGCGGGGCGGGGCTCGCTGTTCTGGGAGACGGGCGCGGTCGGCAAGCTCGCCGGCCCCGGCGAGGGCGACCTGGTGTTCCGGGTCGCGCCGACCGGTGGGCTGCTCGGGCGCGGCGCGATCGCGTTCGTCGCCGACCAGCTCGCCGCGAAGCTCCGCCGGGAGGCGGGGTCGCTGCGCTTCGCCGTGGCCGCCGTCGACGACGCCTACGGCCAGGCGGTGGCCGACGGGGCCCGCGCCGAGCTCCGCGAGCGGGGCCTGCGGCTGGTCGCCGACGTGGGCTACGACCCGCGCCGCTACGACCCGGCCAGGGTGGTGCGGCGGGTCGCCGCCGGCCGCCCGGACGTGCTGTTCGTGGTCGCCTACCTGGAGGACGGGGTGGCGTTGCGGCAGGAGCAGGTCCGACAGCACCTTCCGCTGCTGGCCAGCATCGGCACCTCCTCCAGCTACTGCATGCCGGAGTTCGGCGCCCGCCTCGGCCGCGACGCCCTCGGCCTGTTCGCCTCCGACAAGCCCGACACCCACGGGATCAACCCCCACGGGCTCACCCGGGGCGGGCACGCCCTGCTGGAGCGGGCCGACGGCGCCTACCAGGCGGCCTACGGCGAGTCGATGAGCGCCGCGGCGCTGGCCGGGTTCTCGGGCGCGTGGGCGCTGTTCCGCCACGTGCTGCCGGCGGCCCGCTCGCTCGCCCCGGCCGACGTGGCCGCCGCCGCCAGGACGGTCAGGGTGCCGCGGGGTGGGCTGCCGAACGGCAGCGGCCTGGAGTTCGGCGCGCCGGGCGGGCCCGACGCCGGCGCCAACCTCCGCGCGGCCAGCGTGATCTGGGAGTGGACGGAGGTGAACCGGCGCGAGGTGACCTGGCCGCCCCAGTTCGCCACCGCCCCGATCGAGGCCATCCGCCCGTCGCGGTGACCCGTTCGCGGACGGCCCTGCTGGCCGGTGTCGGCGTCGTGGTCCTGTACCTGGCCGGGGCCGCGCTGAGCGGGCATGCCAGCCTGCTGGCCAGGCGGCCGCTGCTCGACGGCCTCGCGCCGCCGGTCCCCTACCGCTGGGTCAAGCCCCCGCCCGACCTGTCGGCGAGCAACAAGCCGCCGGCGTCGCTCCGCTTCGAGGTGGAGCTGGACGCCAGCGGCTCGCGGCTGGGCGCGTTCTCCACCAACGACGGGCAGCTCAACCTGGTGCTCGCCGAGGACGCCGTCCCCCCGAGGCCGGGCCAGACCTCGGTGGCGTTCGCCGTCGAGCCGGTCGACCCGGCCACGCTGGGGCCGGTCCCCTCCGACCTGGTGGTGGCCGGCAACGCCTACCGCATCCAGGGCAGCTACCGGCCCTCTGGCGAGGAGGTCGGCGCCCTCCGGGGCCGCTCCAGCGTCGGCCTGGTCTACCCGCTGCTCGGCGTCCCGGTCGCCGACCCCGCCGGGCACGAGATCCTGGTCTCGGCCGACGGGCGCGCCTGGGAGGAGCTGCCGAGCACCGACACCCCGGGCGTCCACCAGGTGAGCGCCCCGCTGGACCGGACCGGCCACGTGGTGGCGACGGTCCCGCGTGGCGCCGCCGCGGCCCCCCAGGGCGGTGGCCGCAACCGGGTCCTGCTGATCACCGCCGGGGCGGTCCTGCTGGTGCTGGGCGCGCTGCTGCTGCGCCGCCGGACCGCGACGGCAGCCGGCGGCGGGCGCCGCGGCCGCGGGCAGGCGCCCCGGCCGCCTGGTCCCGCCGGCGGGCCGGGCGCCGCCCGCAGGCCGCCCCCGCGGAACCCGGCCAAGCGCAAGCGACGGCGGTGAGCGAGGTGCGGAGGATGCAGCAGGCCGGGCCGGGGCGGCGGGCGCCGCGGGCCGGGCGGCCCGGGCGGTGGCGGCGGGGGGCACCGCGGGCCCGGTGGGGCGGGCGGGCCTGGCGCGCGGTGGCGGCCGCCTGGGTGCTGGTGGCCGCCGGCGCCGGCCCGGCGGCCGCGCACACCATCGGCTCGGGTCCGGCGGCCAGCAACTACCGCACCACCGTGCGGGGCATCGAGCCGGCCGTTCCCGGCCTGGAGGCGCGGACCGTGACCGGCGGCCGGCTCGAGCTGGTCAACCGGACCGGCCAGGAGGTGCTGGTCCTCGGCTACCGCCTCGAGCCCTACCTGCGGCTCGGGCCTGGCGGGGCGTTCGAGAACCGCCGCTCGCCGAGCGCCTACGCCAACCGCTTCACCACCGCTCCGGACAGCATCCCGGCCGAGTTCGACCCGGCCGCGGAACCGCAGTGGCGGCGGGTCGGCGACCGGGCGCGGATCGTGTGGCACGACCACCGCGCCCACTGGAGCGGTCCCGACCCGCCGGCGGTCACCGCCGCCCCCGGCCAGCGCCACGTGGTCCAGCCCGAATGGCAGATCCCGCTGCGGCTGGACCGGCGCACGGTGCTGCTGCAGGGCGACGTCACCTGGGTGCCGGGCCCGTCCCCCTGGCCCTGGGCGCTGGCCGCGCTGGCCGTGTTCGCCGTCGCCATGATCGCCGCGCGGGGCCGCCGCCGCCCCCGGGTCCTCGCCGTGGTGGCGCTGCTGGCGGTCGCCGCCGACCTGGTCCACACCGCCGGGGCGCTGCTCGGCTCCTCCGCGCCGCTGGCGGCCGAGCTCAGCGGCACCGCCACCACGGCGGCGGGCTGGGCGGTGGCCGCGCTGGCCGCCTACCGCCTGCTGCGCGGGCGCGCCGAGAGCGCGCAGGTCTTCCTGCTCCTCGGCGGCGTCCTGCTGACCCTGGCCGGCGCCCTGCCGGACCTCACCGCCTTCGGCCGCTCCCAGCTCCCTTCGGCCGTCGGGCCGCTGGCGACCCGCGCCGCGATCGCGGTCACGCTCGGCCTCGGGACCGCCATGGTGGTCGCCGGGCTGCTCGGGTTCCGGGCGGCCGGCAGGACCCCGGAGGCGGCTCCCGACGGGCCCGGCGACGGCCGGGTCGCGGCGTAAGCTGGCCTGGTGGTGAGGACTGCACGACCGCGGCGGCGGGCGCTGGCCGTCGCCCTCGGGCTGGCCGGGAGCGTGCTCGGCGCGGGCGTGGCCTGGGCGGGCCCGGCGCCCGGCGCCGAGGTGCCGGCCCCGACGGCCGCGCGGCTCCTGCTCGGCTGGTCGCTGGACCCGCTGGTGACCGTCATGCTGGTGGCCGCCGCCGTGCTCTACGTCAAGGGCCGCCGGCGCCTGGCCGCCGGTGGCGTGGCGTGGCCGGCGCTGCGCAGCGGCTGCTTCATGGGCGGCCTCGGTGCGTTGGCGCTGGCCCTGCTGTCGCCGATCGAGGCGTACGACACGGTGCTGTTCTCGGTGCACGTGGTGCAGCACATGCTGCTGACCATGGTGGCGGCGCCGCTGCTGGCCCTCGGCGCGCCGGTCACGCTGGCGCTGCGGGCCAGCCGCGGCCGGGCGCGCCGTCGCATGGTCCGGGTGCTGCACAGCCCGCCGGTGCGGGTGCTCGGCCACCCGCTGGTCGCCTGGGTGCTGTTCACCCTCTCGCTGTACGCGCTGTACTTCTCGCCGCTGTTCGACCTGAGCCTGCGGCGCCCGCTCGTCCACGACCTGGTGCACCTGCACTTCCTCGGCGCCGGCCTGCTGTTCTGGTGGCCGGTCGTCGGGATCGACCCGACCCGCTGGCGCCTGCCCCACATCGCCCGGTTGCTGTTCGTCTTCCTGATGGTCCCGTTCCACGCCTTCCTCGGCGTGGCGATCATGAACAGCGGGCGGCTGCTCGCCCCCAGCCTGGCCAGCTTCCAGCGGTCCTGGGGGCCGGATCCGCTGGCCGACCAGCAGGCCGGCGGGGCGATCCTCTGGGGGGCCGGCGACCTGGTCGCGCTCGGCGCGGTGCTGGGCATCCTGGTCGCGTGGGCGAACTACGACCAGAACGTGGTCGCCGCCCGCGAGGACCGGCGGCTGGCCCGCCAGCGCGCCGCCGGCCGGCCCGACGCCAGGCCCGCCACCCGCCGGGAGGAACCGTGGAGCTGAACGACAGGGTCCGTGCCTACTGGGACGCCGACGCCGCCACCTACGACGACTCGCCCGACCACGGCGCCGCCTCGCCGGCCGAGCGGGCGGCCTGGAACGCCGCCCTGGTCCGGCTGCTGCCGGCCCCGCCGTCCCAGGTGCTCGACGCCGGCGCCGGGACCGGCTTCCTGTCGCTGGCGTGTGCCCGGCTGGGCCACCGCGTCACCGCGCTGGACCTGTCGTCCGGCATGCTGGACCGCCTGCGCGCCGCGGCCGGGCGTGACGCCCTGCCGGTCGAGGCGGTCGAGGCCGCCGCCGAGTCGCCGCCGCCGGGTCCCTTCGACGCGGTGGTCGAGCGCCACCTGCTGTGGACGCTGCCCGACCCGGGCGCGGCGCTGGCCGCCTGGCGGGCGGCCGCACCGGCCGGGCGGCTGGTGCTGTTCGAGGGGCTGTGGGGGCGGGCCGACCCGGTCGAGCACCTCCTCGAGCAGACCAGGGAGGGCGTGCGGCGCCTGCGCCGGGAGCCCGACCACCACCACGACCGCTACGACCCGGCCGTCGTCGAGGCCCTGCCGCTGGCCGGCGGCACCCATCCGGACCGGCTGGTGGAGCTGGTCGAGGCCGCCGGCTGGGGACCGGCCCGGATGGAGCGGCTGCGCGACATCGAGTGGGCACGGCTGCTGCGGCAGCCGCCCGCCGCCCGCCTGCTCGGCGTGACTCCCCGGTTCGCGGTCGTCGCCGGCTGAGCGGCCTAGACTCAGAGGAACCCCGACAGGAGGAACCGAGATGGCCACCGAACTGATCTGCCCCAAGTGCCAGGGCCCGATGCGCAGCTACGAGCGCAGCGGCGTCACCGTCGACCAGTGCGCCGACTGCCGTGGGATCTTCCTCGACCGAGGCGAGCTCGAGCACCTGGTCGACGCCGAGCAGAGCTGGCAGTCGCGCGACGCCCGCCCACGCGACCGGGACCGTGACCGTTACCGCGAGCGCGAGCGCGAGATCCCGTTCCCGAACCCCTTCGGCGGGCGCGACCGCTACGACGACGATGACGACGACGACCACCGCCGCTACGGCGAGGGCTACCGGAAGCGCCGCAAGAAGAGCTTCTTCGACGAGCTGTTCGACTGACCTCCGGACCGTCGGCCTCCCGCCTTGCGGTGGCAGGGGCCGCCACCGCAAGGCAGGGGCGGCACGAGTCCCAGGAACCACTGGCCGGCGTAGCCGTTGCGGGGTCACCCTGACCCGCACGTGACGGGCGGCCAGCGCCTCGTCCAGCCCCCAGCTCGTGGCGCAAGGCGCTGAGGGGCATGCACGTGCGCCGGCCCCGACCGGCCCGCCGGCGGTCACGATGCCGGATTCTCCGCTCCGGAAGTAGAGAATGGGCCGATCATGAGCGCAACCGGAAGCCCGCCTGACCGTCCGCCTCTCCGCGTCTGCCTGTTCGGCAGCTACGACCGGGTGCCCATCCGCGGATCGCGGTCCTGGAATCGTCGCTGCGCGAGGCTGGCGCCCAGGTCGTCGAGGCGCACGCCCCTGGCTGGCCGGGCGGCACGGAGGAGAAGCTGGCGGCGGCCCGCCGTCCGCTGTACCCCAGAGGCTCCTCAGGTTGGCCCGGACCTGGCGCCAGCTGGCCGCCCGCTACCGGCGGGTCGGACCGCACGACGTCGTGCTGGTCGGCTACTTCGGCCACCTCGACGTGCTCCTGGCTCGCCTGCTCGCCCGGCTGGCGGTGCGCGCCTGCGACCTCGCCCTGCTCGACACCCCGCAGCAGATCGACTTCGCCACCGGGGCGCTCGGCCTCCCGGCCCGCAAGCTCGCCGCGGTCCCGGTCGGGGCGGAGTCCGAACGCTTCCCGGCCAGCCCACCCCCTGGGGGCGGCCCCATGAGGGTGCTCTTCTACGGCACCTTCATCCCCCTGCACGGCGCCCACGTCCTGGCGAGGGCGATCCGCCAGCTCGACGGCGAGGACATCGCCTTCACGGTCGTCGGCCGTGGCCAGGAACGGGACGCCTTCGACCGGGAGGTGGCCGTGGTCGACGGGGTCACCGTTCGCGACTGGGTGCCCTATGACCGACTGGGGGAGCTGATCGCCGGCCACGACGTGGTGCTCAGGCTGTTCGGGGACACGGGTAAGGCGTGGCGGGTCGTCCCCGGCAAGGTGTACCAGGCCGCCTGCGCCGGCCGGGCGATCGTCACCTCCGACACCCCGGCCCTGCGTGCGACCTTTGACCCCGATGAGGTCGTGCTCGTATCGCCCGGGCGATCCCGACGCCCTCGCCACCGCGCTGCGTGAGCTGTCCAAGGACAGGGAGCGGGTGGCCGAGCTGGGTCGCAGGGCCCGCACCCGCTTCGAGCGCGACTACACCTCGGCCGCGATCGGGCGCCGCCTCGGAGAGCTCCTCGAGCCACCGGACGGACCGACCTGGGTGCGCCCACCCCGGTTCCTTCTCCGGCTGGACCTGGTCCGCCGGCTGCTGCCTCGGCTGCGCAGGGACCTGCCCGTGCTCGAGGTTGGCTACGGCGCCGGCGCGATGCTGGAGGAGCTCGCCGTGCAGGGGTTCGGCCGGGTCGTGGGCATCGACCTCTCGAAGTCGGCGGCTCGCCTCGCCCGCGGGCGGCTGGCGCGCTTCCCGGCCGGCCCAGCCCCCAGGTCATGCGGGCCACGCTCGACGCGCTGCACCCGGTGAGGGCGCGGTTCGGCTCGATCCTGGCCTTCGAGGTGCTCGAGCACGTTGAGGACGATCGGGGCTGCTCGCCCAGGCGTTCGGCTTGCTCGAACCCGGCGGTCGCATGCTCGTCTCCGTGCCGGCGCACCAGAGCCGCTTCTCCGTGGTCGACGAGCTGGTCGGGCACTTCCGCCGCTATGAGCGCGAGCAACTGCGCGCCCGCTTCGCCGAGGCCGGCTTCGAGGTCGAGGTCCTGTGGTGCTACGGCTATCCGCAGGCCAACGTCCTGGAGCGGGTGCGCCGCGCCGTCAGACCTCGCCCGAGCCGGGCAGCCCGGAGGCCCTGCGGCTGCGCTCGGCGGAGAGCGGCAACGTCGTGCCCGCCCGCGGCCTGGTCCGGCTGCTCGTCCGCCCGGCCACGATGACGCCCTTCCTGCTGGCCCAGCGGCTCTTCCTCGACACCGACCGCGGCGACGGCGACCTCGTGCTGGCGCGCAAGCCGGTGCCCGGATGAGCGGGGTGGGGCTGGCACCCCGGGTCGTGGAGGCGGGCTCGGCGCGCGCCGCGGTGCTGTTCGCCGAGCAGTGGCACCAGGTGGAGCCGCTGCTGGGGCGGGTCTCCGTCCCGGTCCTCCTCGCCGCCACCTTCGCCGTGTGCGCGGGGCACCTTGCCACCTTCCTCTCCTGGCGCGCACTCCTCGTCGACCTGGGCGCGCGGCTGCCGTTCACGGGCGGGCTGCGCGTATTCTTCCTCGGCCAGCTCGGCAAGTACGTGCCCGGATCGATCTGGCCGGCCGTCGCCCAGATGGAGCTGGGGCGTGACTACCGGGTGCCGCAACGGGTGTCGGGCGCCGCCCTGGCCGCCACCCTCGTGATGTCGGTCGGTACCGGCCTGCTGGCCGCCGTCCTCCTCGTGCCGCTCGCCGGGGCGAGCGCGCTGGGTCGCTAGTGGTGGATCCTGGTCGCGCTGCCACTGGTGGTCCTGGTCGCCGCCCCACCGGTGCTGAACCGGCTGCTCGGCCTGGCCCTGCGGCTGGTGCGGCGCGCCCAGCCGCCGGAGCCCCTTTCAACGGTGGGCGTGCTGCGCTCGGTGAGCTAGGCGCTGGCCGCCTGGCTCTGCTACGGCGCACAGGTGTGGCTGTTGGCGCACCAGCTCGGGGTGCCAGGTGGCCTTCCGCTGCTCCTGCTGTCGACCGGCGCGTTCGCCGGGGCGTGGTCCATCGGCTTTCTGCTGGTGATCGCCCCGGCCGGCGCCGGCGCCCGCGAGGCCGCCCTGATCCTGCTGCTCGGGTCCGGCATGTCGGGGCCGCAGGCCACCGTCGTGGCGGTGGTGTCCCGACTGCTGATGACCGCCGGCGACCTCGCCTGGGGCGGCGTGGCCGCGCTCGCCGCCCCCAAGCGCGCGCCGCGCGGCGGCCGGCTCCGTCGTGGCTGCTAGGCTCGTGGGCCATGGCGACCTCCCAGACCAGGACCCGGCGGGCCGCCGCCGGCGAGCGTCCCTCGCCGTCCAAGGGGAGTGCGCTCTCGGCCGGCGAGGCGGTCGTCCTCGGCGCCACGCTCGGCATCGCCCTGCTCGCCTGGGCCGGCCTCGCCCTCGCCCAGGCGGGCCGGTACCAGCTCATGCCCAGGCGGGCCGGTACCAGCTCATGCCCAGGCGGGCCGGTACCAGCTCATGCCGGCGCTCGCGCTGGCCGTGCTCGCCGTGATCGTGCTCGGGGTCGTCGCCTGGCGTGCCGGCGGCGCCCCCCGCCTGCTGGTGGACCGGGGTGAGCTGGCCGTGCTCGCCGGGGTGGCGCTCGTGGCGGTCGTCCTGTTCTTCCCCGGGCTTTGCCTACGGCGCCGGGAAGGACCCGGGCACCTACGTCTCGCACGCCATCGCCATCGCCCGACTGGGGTCCACCACCCTGGAGGATCCGGCGCTCGACCGCTCGCGGGTGCCCGCCGTCGAGGTCACCCGCGAGGACGACCGCAGCCGGTTCCCCGCGATCTGGATCGCAGACGGGAGCCCCCACCGCGTCGTGGTGCAGTTCTACCACCTGTGGCCGGCCCTCCTGGCCAGCGCGTTCGAGGCGGGCGGCTACACCGGGCTGGCGAACCTCACGCCGCTGTGCGGCGTGCTCGCCGTCCTGCTCGTGACCCTGGCCACGCGGCGCGCCTTCGGCTTGGTGAGCGCCGGCCTGGCAGGGCTGCTCCTCGCCGCCAACATGCTCCAGGTCTGGCAGGCCAAGTACCCCAGCAGCGAGACGTTCGCGCAGCTGCTGGTGAGCGGCGCGCTGCTCGGGGTGATCGTCGCCCTGCAGACCGGCTGGCGCCCGGCCGCCGGCCTGGCCGGCCTGCTGGTCGGCGCGTCGTACCTGGCTCGGCCGGACAGCCTGCTGCTGGTCCTCCTGGCCGTGGCCGCCGGTTGCGCGCTGATCGTGACTGGTCGCTTCGACGCCCGCGCGGGCTGGTTCGCGGCCGGGCTGGCGGTCACCCTGCCGCACGGGTTCTACCAGGCCTACGTGACCGCGCGACGCTACACGCTCACCAACAACGTTCCCGACCTGCCGGTGCTCCTGGTGGCGGTCGTGGGGGCGCTGGCGCTCGCGCTGCTGCTGCGCCGCATCGCTCCCTCGACCGGCCACCGGGCGTCGGCGCTGCTGCAACGGCGCCGGGTCCAGTGGGGGATCGGGATCGCCGTCGCCGGCGTGGCCGCGCTGCTCCTGCTGCTGGGGTTCCTCCGCCCCTGGCTGTTCGGGCCCGTCTACGCGGATGGCCAGGGCCGGCCGTTCCGCACCTACGACGAGGCGACGCTGATCCGGCTGTCGTGGTTCCTCACCTTGCCGGGGTTCGGCCTGGCGCTGCTCGGGCTCGCCGTGGTCGCGCTGCGCCGCTGGCGGGCAGCGGCCTGGGCGCTCGTCCTGCCCGCCATCTGCCTGCTGCCCCTCTACGCCTACCGGGCCGAGGTCGCGGCGCGCCTGATGTGGTGGACGCGCCGGTTCGTCCCGGTCATCGTGCCGGGCGTGGTCGTCCTGATGGCGGCCGCGCTCGGCGCCGGGGTCGCGTTCGCGGCCGGCCCCGCCCGGCTGCGCTGGCCCGTGCGGGTCGTGTCGGCGGTGGCCGCCGCGTTCCTGCTGGCGGTCTTCGCCAGCCAGTCCCTACCGCTCCGTCACCACCAGGAGCACGGCGGCTCGTTCGAGGTCACGCGTCGGATCGCCCGGGCGGCGGGCGACCGCCAGGGGGTCTTCCTCTGGGAGCAGTCGTCGAGCCTGTACGACGTCGCCTACATGCTCGGCGGCCCGGTGTGGCTGCAGCAGGGCCAGGTCAGCGCCCTGCTTCCCCGGACGCCGAGCCCCGGCTACGTGCGCTCCTTCGTCGGTGGCTTCCCCGGGCAGCCGGTGTTCCTGGTTACCCGGGGCCATGCCATCCCGCGGGGCTACGCCGGCCTCGGCCTGCGCGCAGCCGACCGGATCACCTACGTGATGCCGGTCTGGGAGGAGACGTACACGTCCCGTCCGGACTCGGCGGTGGGCGTCCCGCTGCGCTTCTCCCTCTGGCAGGTCCGGCCGCCACCGCCGCGTTAGCCGGCCAGCTCCTCGGCGGCGGTCTCGTCCAGCAGGGCGCGCGCGGCGTCGAGCGCCTCCCGGACCGCCCGGCCGTAGATCGTGGCCAGGAAGGCGTAGCCGGCGCTGGACGGGTGGAACAGGTCGGAGCTGAACATCTCCTTCCGGCCCCGGAAGGCCTTGCGGGCCTCCCGGGCGATGTCGAACACCGTGATGCCGAAGCGGGCGAGCTCGGCCCGGTAGATGCGGGTGAACGCCGACGCCCGCAGCCCGAGCAGGTCGCGCAGCGGCCGCCGGAAGGCGAGCGCGGTCTCGGCCGGTGGCAGGCCGGAGACCACCACCACCGCCCCGGGGGCGACCGTGGCCAGCCCGTCGGCCAGCAGCCGCAGCTGTTGCCGTGCCTCGCGGAAGGTGGTGCCGTGGGTGACGTCGTTGGTGCCCACGCAGACCAGCACGATGTCGGGGTCCAGCCCCGCCACCTGCGGCAGCTGCTCGCCGACCACGTTGCAGAGCTTCGACCCGGAGACGCCGAGGGCGTGCAGCACGACCCGGTGGCGGTCGCTCAGCGCCTTGGCGACCCCGTAGGTCAGGGTGTCCTCGACCGAGTCGGCGCCCACCCCGGCGACCGAGCTGTCGCCGAGCACCACCAGGACGAGCGGCTCACCGTCCTCGGCGCCGACCACGCCGCTGATCTCCAGCACCGGCTCCGAGGGCAGGAAACGGCGCCGCTTGGCCGCCACGACCTCGGCGGCCAAGGTGGTTGCCAGGGCGCCCGCTCCGAAGAGGGTCGCCCGGCCGACATGTCGGACAGCGATGCCCACCGGCCCTCCAGCGCCTCCCCGAACCCAGGGTACGGTCGGTTGCCTGCTTTGTGAAGCCTGCAACCACCGTATGCGGCGCTGTGCGCCCGTTGGCGCGACCTTGCGTCCCAGGGGGTCGCGAACGGTGCCGCCGGGCACCGCGCGCGGCCAGCGGGGGACGATCTCGGCCAGCTGCGCGGGGTCGCGCTGGTAGCGGTCGACCAGCCGCGCGGTGCAGTCGTCGATCCGTTCGTGCAGCGCGCGCAGGTCGGCGAGCGGCTCGGGCCGCTCAACATGGACGGCGTCACGCTCGATCACGGCATCCTCCCCCGTGCGCCCGGTTCCATGGATCCTCGGCATCCGGCGGCCCGGACTTCAGTGGCCGATCGCCGCCGGGACGCCTACCATCCGGCCATGCCAGCCTCCCCCGGGCCGCGGCCGCCCGCGGCCGGCCGCCGCGAGTCCAAGGCCGCCAAGGCCGCCCGCGTCGCCGAGGTGCGCCAGCGCCTGGCCGACCGCTACCCCGAGGTGACCACCGCGCTCACCCACCGCTCGGCCTGGGAGCTGCTGGTGGCGACCATCCTGTCGGCGCAGTCGACCGACGTGGTCGTCAACCAGGTGACGCAGGAGCTGTTCCGGCGCTACCCGACGGTCGCCGACATGGCCGCCGCCGACCGAGCGGAGCTGGAGCAGGCCATCCACGCGACCGGCTTCTTCCGCAACAAGGCCAGGTCGGTCCAGGGCGCCGCCCGCTACCTGCTCGAGCACCACCACGGCGAGGTCCCGGGGACCATGGACGAGCTGGTCGAGCTGCCAGGGGTCGGCCGCAAGACCGCCAACGTCGTGCTCGGCTCGTTCTTCGCGCGCAACGAGGGCGTGGTGGTCGACACCCACGTCGGGCGGCTCAGCCGCCGGCTCGGCCTGACCAGGAACACCGACCCGGTCAAGGTCGAGCGGGACCTGATGAAGCTCCTCCCGGTCGACGAGTGGACCATCTTCTCGCACCGGCTGATCTGGTTCGGACGGGAGGTCTGCCAGGCCAAGGACCCGCGCTGCGACCTCTGCGAGCTGGCCGACCTGTGCCCGTCGGCCTTCAAGGTCGGCCGCTGGGTCAAGGCTCCCGCCCGGCGGAAAACCAGCCCGAAACGGGCGAGCGCTTCGAGAAACTCTTCCAAATAGCGGGTTTTCGGAAAATTGACCGCTACTTGAGCGAAGTACGCTGAACCTGTTTGATCTCTGCTCGTGGGTAGGAGTTGGAGACATGGCTTCGGAACATCCCGACGAGGCCCCTAAGCGACTTTCCTCCGACGAATCCCTTTGGGGGGACCAGGAGTCGAAGCGCAAGCGCGGGGGGCCCGCCTTTGGTGTCCGCGTGGACCAGTTGCCGCAGGAGCAGCCTGGTGGCGCGCTCACCAGGCCCTCGAAACCATCGAACCCCCCGGACCGGTCGGAGCCCGCAGCCGAGGCGTCGCCACCTGCCGACCCTCCGGCCGACGCCCCCGCGCCGCCCGCCAGCCCCCCGGCGAGGGACCCTCGTCGGCGGCTGCGGCGGGTGGACCTGCTCATCGCCGCCTCGGCGATCGCCCTGCTGCTGGTCGGCTTCCTGGTGGGCGCGGCCGTGACCCGCGCCGGCACGGACCCGCCCGCAGCCCGGCCCCGCCCCCCGGCCCCCCCCACCCGCCCCCCGCCGCCGCCCCC
>Ga0081538_10000637_pt1 | contig 38833 bp, 42 predicted proteins | sample TabmetS5T2R1_FD_71022 | JGI IMG/M metagenome (GOLD analysis project Ga0081538, IMG submission 71022) | Tabebuia heterophylla rhizosphere microbial communities from the University of Puerto Rico - S5T2R1 | ecosystem: Host-associated > Plants > Roots > Rhizosphere ...
CCGGGTAGGTCCCCTCCGCCCGCAGGCCGCCCTCGGCCGTCGGCCGCGGCCGTGAGGACACGGGAGGCGCGGGTAGCACGTTCGCGTTGCGGCGGCCGCGCCGTCCGGAGTGAGGACCGGTGGTTGGGGGACTGCCGGGGCCCCCCGGACGGCAGGCCGTCCATTCGTTTCCGGTGCCCGCGAACCATGCCCAGGGGTCAGCCGCTGTCCGCCGCGCCGCCACCCGCCCCGGCGGCCCACAACCCGCGGCGCTCGCGCCGCGCCCCGGCCACCAGGCGGCGGAACAGGCCCGCGTAGGTGACGTTCGGCGGCACGGTCAGCTGCTGCGCGTAGCCCTCGGCGGCCAGCAGGGCGTTCCAGAACGTCCCGTCGCCCAGCCACACGTAGGCGAGCATCCGGCCGTAGCGGTCCCGCGGTTCGGCGTCGCCGGCCAGGCGCACCGTCGCGCCGTCCAGGGCCCGCTCGGCGAACGCGGAGGCCTGCTTCCCGTAGGGCTCGACAGGGCGGTTGGGCGCCACCGACTCCGGCGTGTCGACCCCGATGACCCTGACGCGCTCCTCCCGGCCTCCGACCGTGGCGACGAAGGTGTCGCCGTCGGTCACCCGCCGGACCTCGGCCCGCACCGCGCCCCCTGGAGGGTCCGGCCACGAGGCCCGCTCGGCCCTGGAGGTGGCCAGCCCGGGCGGCGCCCCGCCCGCCGCGCCGCCACCCCGCTCGAGCACCGTCCCGCAGCCGGCCAGCAGGACGGCCAGCAGCGCCAGCGCCCGCAGGCGCACCCCTGGACCTGCGGATGCGGACGTGGCCGGCCTCCTCGGGTCAACGGGCGTCCCCGCCGGACGCCCACCGCGGCCCGGCAGCATAGCGGCGCCAGGTCCGCCTGCCGCGCCGCCCGTCCACAGCCCGCCCCCGGGCACCGCCACCCCCGGCACCCCCGGACCGGCGGCCGGCGGTGTGGACGACCCGCAGCCGGCGTCGCAGCCGCTCGCTAGGATGCCCGCATCATGGCTGGCACGAGCATCCCGACCCCGGGCGAGCCGGGCGAACCGCTGGCCGCTGCCGCGGTCCTCCCCGACGGCTCCGCGGCCGAGCTGGCCGCCGCGCTCCCACCCGGCAACGTGGTGGTGCTCGGCGGCCCCGGAAGCGGCAAGACCGCGCTGCTGGAAGCGGTCATGCGCCGGCAGCTCGCCCAGCCGGGCGGCACCGCCCGGCTGCTCACCTCCAGCCGGCAGGCGGCCCTCGCCTCCACCGAGCGGCTGCTGGCCGCGCTGACCACCGCCGCCGGCGGGGAGCTCGCCTGCGTCACCTGGTACGCCTTCGCCCGCGGCCTGGTCACCAGCCACGCCGACCTGCTCGACTACCGCGGGGAACCACGCCCCCTCAGCGGCCCCGAGCAGTGGTCGCTGGTCCGCTCCCTGCTCCAGGTCGATCCGCCGGCGGTCGACTGGGGCGAGCTGACCCCGCTGGTCGACACCCGCGCGTTCACCGACGAGCTGGCCGAGTTCGTGCTCGCCTGCGAGCGCCGCGTGGTCGACCCCGACGACCTGCGCGCCCGCGCCCACGCCGAGGGCCGGCCGAACTGGGCCAGGGCGGCGGCGTTCCTCACCGTCTACCACGACCACCTCGCCCTCCAGGACGCCGTCGACCAGGCCGGCCTCGTCGTCCAGGCCGGCGACCTGCTCGAGGACCGCCCCGACGTGCTCGCCGCCGCCGTGGCGCAGGTCGGCACCCTCCTGGTCGACGAGGCGCAGGAGCTCGACCCGGCGCAGCTGCGGCTGCTGCGGCTGCTGGTCGACGGCGGCGCCAGGGCGGTCCTGGCCGGCGACCCCGCCGGGACCACCGACGCCTTCCGCGGCGCGCAGCCCGGGGCGCTGCCCGGCTGCGCCGAGCGGCTCGGCGCCCGGGTGCTGCTGCTGGAACGCAGCCGGCGGCTCGGCGGCCCTGCGCTCGACGCGGTCCGCCGCCTGCAGGCCGCCGACGGCGGCGCCCCCGTCGCCCTCTCCAGCGCCGGCACCACCACCGTGGAGGCCGCCCGCTACCCGGGCCCCGCCGAGGAGGCCGAGGCGGTCGCCAGGCTGCTGCGGCTGGCCCACGAGCGCGACGGCGTCCCCTACGGGCGCATGGCCGTGCTGCTGCCCTCCACCCGCAGGGTCGGCGGGCCCATCCGCCGGGCGCTGGAACGCTTCGGGATCCCACACCGGCTCGGCGCCGGCGAGCGCCAGCTGGTGGCCGAGCCGGTCGTCGGGCACGTCCTCGACCTGTTCCGGCTCGCGCTCGACCCGGCCAGGGCCGACGAGCTGCTGCCCTCCCTGCTCACCTCCCCGCTCGGCGGCCTCGACCCCGGCGAGCTGCGCGCCCTGCGGCGCGCGGCGGTGCTCGCCGACCGCTCCCTCGCCGAGCACGTCCGCGACCCCGCCGCCGCGCCGGCCGGCGCGGCGCCCGAGGCCGCCCCCGGCGGCGACGCGGAGGTCGGGGGCGACCCGCCGCCGGCGGCGCCGGCCGCCCTCGACCCGGCGCTGCAACGTCGCGTCGCGGCCCTCTGCGACCTCGTAGACCGGGCCGCGCGCTGGGTCGCCGAGCTCGACGCCGACGCCTGCTTCTGGGAGGTCTGGCGGCACGCCCCGGCCTTCGCCGAGCTGGTCCGGCGGGCCGAGGCCGACCCCTCCGACGCCGACGCCCAGCGCCAACTCGACGCCCTCACCGCCTTCTCCCGGGCGCTCGGGCTGTTCGTCGACGGGCGCCCCGGGGCCAGCATGCGCACCTACCTCGACGTGGTCGAGCGGGCCGACTTCGCCAGCGACCCCTGGCTGCCGCCGGCGATGGCCAGGACCGACGCGGCGGCGCTGCTGTCCATCGACGCCGCCAAGGGCCAGGAGTTCGACCTCGTCGTGGTCGCCGGCTGCCTGGAGGGCTCGCTGCCGCGCACCACCGACCAGCACGGGCTGTTCGAGGCCTGGCGGCTGGACGGCGACCCCGGCCCGGTCGCCCACGCGCGCGCGTTCCTGGACGCCGAGCGGCGCCGCTTCGTGCTCGCCGCCAGCCGGGCGAGGGACCGGGTGGTGTTCACCGCCGCCAGGGTCGACGGCCGGGGCGAGCCGTCGCGCTTCCTGCTGGAGGTCGGCCTGGACCTGCCGGCCGAACCGGCCCCGCCCCTCAGCACCCCGCTGGGGCCGCTGGAGGCCGCCGGCGTCCTGCGCCGCGTCATGGCCGACCGCGACCGCCCGGCGGCCGAGCGGCTGGCCGCCGCCACCACCGTGGCCGCCATGCCGGGCGTCGACCCCGGCGCGTGGTGGTGGCGGCGGGACCGGACCGTCGACCCGGAGCCGATCGCCGCCGAGGGCCGCCTGCGCACCTCGTACTCGCGGATCGGCACCTACGAGGACTGCCACCTGCGCTACTTCTTCGGCAGCGTGGCGGGCCTCGACGACCGCTCCTCCTACCAGATGGCGTTCGGCCGGCTGATGCACACCGTCTTCGAGCTCGCCGCCAAGGGCGAGGTCGCCGACGAGCCGGAGGCGCTCAAGGCGGCCTTCCGGGAACGGTTCGACCCCTCCTGGTACCCCTCCCGCGCGGTCGCCCAGCAGTACTGGCGCGACGGCATGGCCATGCTCGAGCTGTGGCACCACGGCGAGGCCAAGGCGGCGCGAGCGGCGCTGCTGTTCGAGGTCGGCTTCGAGATGGAGGTCGGCGGCCACGTCGTCCGCGGCCGCATCGACCGGGTCGACCGCGACCCCGACGGCGGCCTCGTGCTGCTGGACTACAAGACCGCCCGCACCCCGGCCAGCGAGGAGGACGCCGCCCGCTCCCTGCAGCTGGCCATCTACTACCTGGCCGCGCTGCGCGACCCGGAGCTGGCCACGCTCGGCGTCCCGGCCGAGATGCAGCTCGTCTACCCGGCCAGGGCCAGGCAGGGCCGCTTCACCAGGGTGAGCCAGCGTCCCGGCCCCGACCACGCCGCCGAGGTCGAGCGGCGGCTGGTCGCCCTGCTGGAGGGCGCCGCCAACGAGGCGTTCGACCCCAACCCGCACGCCGACTGCCGCCGCTGCCCGTTCAAGCCGATCTGCCCGATGTGGCCGCAGGGCGAGGACTTCCTCGCCCCGGCCCACCCGGCCGAAGGGCTGGAGGCGGTCGGCGACCGGGAGGCCGCGCCGTGAGCGCGACCGTCGCCGGGATGGTGAGCCCGGGCGTCCGCGCCGCGCTGCGGGGCCAGGACCCGACCCCCGAGCAGCTGGCGGCGATCGTGGCACCGGTCGGCCCGGTCCACCTGATCGCCGGCGCCGGCTCCGGCAAGACCGCCGTCATGGCGGCGCGCATCGTCCACCTGGTGGAGCGGTACGCGGTCCCGCCGGCCGCGATCCTCGGCCTCACCTTCACCAACAAGGCCGCCGCCGAGCTGGAGACCAGGGTCCGCGAGGCGCTCGCCGGCTACCCGGCCGACCCGGACGGCCAGGTCGCCGTCGACACCTACCACGCGTTCGCGGCCGACCTGGTCAAGGCGTACGGGATCCGGGTGGGGGTCGAGACCGACGCCGACCTGCTCAGCGAGGCGCAGCAGTACCAGATCCTGCTCGGCATCCTCGACGGCGAACGGTTCGAGCACCTGAGCGTCCGCACCGCCGGCGCCACCATCCGCAAGACCCTGGAGCTGGCCGCCGCCTGCGCCGACCACGTGGTCCCGCCGGCGAAGGTGGTGGAGGCGTCCCGCCGCCTGCTCGAACGCGCCGACGCGGGCGAGTGGCTGCCCGACTGGCAGGTCCAGGCCGCCCTCGAACGGATCGAGCTGGCCCGGCTGGTCGAGCGCTACGCCGCCGAGAAGCGCCGCCGCGGCCGCATCGACTTCGGCGACCAGATCGCCAAGGCGGTCGAGCTGGCCGAGCGCCACCCGGACCTGGTCGACGAGCTGCGGGCCCGGTTCCCCCACGTGCTGCTCGACGAGTACCAGGACACCAACGTCGCCCAGCGCCGGCTGATGCAGCGGATCTGCCCGCCGGGCTCGTCGATCATGGCCGTCGGCGACGCCCGCCAGGCGATCTACGCCTTCCGCGGCGCCACCATGTACAACCTGCTGTCGTTCGCCGACCACTTCCCGGCGCCGGAGGCGTCCGGCGCGCCGCTGCCGCTGTCGACCAACTTCCGCTCCGGCCGCCGCATCCTGGCGCTGGCCAACTCCGTCATCGAGGCGATCCCCGAGGAGCGCCGCGGCGGCACGCCGCTGGTCGCCCGGCCGGGCGCCGGCGACGGCGCGGTGCTCGGCGCCCTCCTCGACGACCAGTTCGCCGAGGCCGCGTTCGTGGCCGGCCAGGTCGTCCGCGCCCACGAGGCCGGCCTGCCCGACGGCTCGTGGCCGGCGTGGCGGGACGTCGCCGTGCTGGTCCGGTCCAAGCGGCTGCTCGGACCGCTGCGTGAGGCGCTGGAGCAGCGCGGCGTGCCGGTGGAGGTGGTCGGCCTGTCCGGCCTGCTGGAGATGCCGGAGATCGTCGACCTGGTCTCCACCCTGCGGGTGGTGGCCGACCCGGGCGCCAACGTCGCGCTTGCCCGGCTGCTGCTCGGCCCCCGCTGGCGGATCGGCCACCGGCACCTGGTGCGGCTGGCCCGCTGGGCCTCCAGGCACAACTGGGGCCTCAAGGACGTCATGCCGGGGGAGGACCCCGACCCCGGCGACGTGAGCTTCGCCCTGGCCGAGGCGCTCGACCACCTCGACGAGGTCGAAGGGCTCGACGCCGAGGCGCGCGAGCGGCTGGCGGCGTTCCGCCGCGAGCTGCGCGGGCTGCGCGCGGCCGCCCGCGGCCCGCTGCTCGACCTGGCCCAGACGATCCTGGAGCGCACCGGCGTCTGGGCCGAGCTGGAGGCGTCCCGCGACCGCCGCGCCGTCTCGGCACGGCAGAACCTGTCGACCTTCCTGGACCGGGTGGCCGCCTTCGCCCCGGTCGACGGCAACCCGTCGCTGGCCGCCTTCCTCGCCTACCTGGACGCGGTCGAGGACGCCTCCGAGCCGGTCGAGGCGGTGCAGCCGGCGCCGGTCGACTCGGTCAAGCTGATGACCGTCCACATGGCCAAGGGCCTGGAGTTCCCGGTGGTCGTGGTCGCCGGCCTGTCGGCCGGGCTCACCAGGGACGGCTCGCCGCGGCACGGCATCTTCCCCGACGCCCGCGTCGCCGACCCCCGCCGCGCCCAGGGCTTCCCCTACGAGCTGCGCGAGGACGCCGCGCACCTGCCGCGCTTCGCCGGCAACGCCCGCGCCTTCCGGGCCCAGCTCGAGGACCGCGCCCTGGAGGACGAGCGCCGCCTGTTCTACGTCGCCATCACCCGGGCCAAGCAGCTCCTGGTGCTCACCTCCGCCTGGTGGTACCAGGGGTCGGAGAAGACCCCGAAGGGCCCGGGGCCGTTCTGGCGCGAGGCGGCCGACCACCCCGCCGTCGAGGTCCTGGTCCGCGCCGACCAGCCGGCGACCAGCCCGCTGACCGAACGGCTCCGCGCCCGGGTCAGCTGGCCCCCGGCGGCTCGCAGCCCCGGCGAGCAGAGCGACCCGCTGTTCCCCGAGGGCCTGGCCGCCGCCGTCGAGCTGGAGCGGGCCCAACCGGGCACCCTGGCCGCGCGGGTGCCGCCCGGCCAGGACGACGCGTTCCGGGCGGCGGTCGCCGCCGGCGGGCACCTGCTGGACGCCTCCCGGGCCGACGCGGCGGCGGCGCCGCTGCTGCCGCCGCGGATCCTGTCGGTCACCCAGGTGCTCGACTACGCCCGCTGCCCGCGCGACTTCTACTGGTCGGTGGTGCGGCCCCTGCCCTCGCCGCCCCGGCCCGCCGCCCGGCTCGGCTCGGTGGTCCACCGGCTGCTGGAGCGGCGCGCCCGCAACCTTCCCGACCTGCTGGACCTCGACGACCTCGGCGGCGACCAGCCGGGCGGCGTGGTCGCGCCGGACCTGGTCGAGCGGGCCGTCGCCAACTTCTCCGCCTCCCGCTACGCCGGCCTGCCCGCCCCCGAGGCCGAGGTCGGTGTCGCCATGCGGGTCGGCTCCTGGGTGGTCCGCGGCCGCATCGACGCGATCTTCCGGCCGCAGGGCGCGAACGGCGGGGTGGAGCTGGTCGACTGGAAGACCGGCGGCCGGGTCCCGGCCACGCCGGGCGGGGTCGACCAGCTCGGCCTCTACGCCCTGGCCCTGCGCCAGCTCGGCCGGCTGCCGGCGGCCGGCTGCCTGGCCTCCTACTGCTACCTGGGCGGCGACCGGCCCGAGGTCGACTCCCGCCACCTCGGCCCGGCCGAGCTGGACCGGCAGCGCAGCCAGCTCGAGGCCGTCCTCGCCGACCTCGACCGCGGCGACTACGCCCGGGCCTGCGGCCGCCGCGACTGCGACACCTGCCGCCGTGCCACCGACCCGGGACCGCCGGCCAGCCCCGACCCGCCCCCGCCGGGGGACCGACGGTGACGCTCGTCCCGCCGGCCGAGCGCGGCGAGGAGCCGGACCGGAACGCCGGCGAGCGGGAGCTGCTGGTGTCGTGGCTCGACTGGCACCGCGCCACCATGGCCATGAAGTGCGCCGGGCTGACCCCGACCCAGCTCGGGCAGCGTTCCTGCCCGCCGTCGGAGCTCAGCCTGCTCGGCCTGGTGCGCCACCTGACCGAGATCGAGCGCAACTACCTGGCCGCCTGGGCGGGCATCACCGACCTGCCGCACTACTACTCCGAGCAGGACCCCGACGGCGACTTCCACCTGCCGGAGCCCGTCACCGCCGACGACGTCGAGCAGGCGTTCCGGACCTGGCAGGCCGAGTGCGACCGCAGCCGGCGGATCGTCGCCGAGGCCGGCTCGCTCGACCAGACCAGCCGGCAGGGCCGCCCGCTGCGCTGGGTCGTCGTCTACGTGCTGCGGGAGTACAGCCGCCACAACGGCCACGCCGACCTGCTCCGCCAGGCGATCGACGGCGCGACCGGCGAGTAGGCGCCCGGACCGGACCGTGCGGGTCCTTCCTCGTGCGCGCTCCGCCGGCACCCTCCGCCGCCGGGACGCGTTCCACGGCGTCAGCCGACCCGCGTGGCGGTGGAGGTGCCGAAGCGGTCGGCCGTCAGCTCCTTCAGCCCGTGGGGGAACTCCCGCCGGGCGGCCAGGTGGCTGGCGTACAGCGCCCGCTGGGCGTCGGCGTCGCCGGCGAACGCGGCGGCCGCCCGCTCCGGGTCGGCGTTGGCCACCGCCAGGATCGCGCCGGGGCAGCCGAGCGCGCCGGCCATGGTGAGGATCGACGAGGCGCCGACGTACAGCCAGCCGCCGAAGCCGTGCAGCTCGGCCAGCAGCCGCTCCGGGTCGCCGCTGGAGTCCTTGGTGCCCTGCACGGGCAGCTCACCCAGCAGCTCCACCGGGATGCCGGGCTGCGACGACTTCGGGTAGTTGTAGGCCAGCACCGGCAGCCCGGCGGCCGCCTCGGCGACCGCCGCGTAGTAGGCGGGCAGGCCGACGCTGCCCGGCGGCGACAGCGCCAGCACCGCGTCGGCGCCGTGCTCGCGGGCGTCCCTGGTGAACGCGGCCGCCTGCCGCGCGGAGGGCGCGCCAGTGCCGGCCAGCACCGGCGTCCCCGCCGGCACCGTGCGGCGGGCCTCGGTGAGCAGGGCGACCCGCTCCTCGGCCGAGAGCGTCGCCGCCTCGCCGGTGGAGCCGGCCACCACCACCGCCTGCATGCCGAGGTCGACGAGGGTGGCGGCGTGGCCGGCGGTCGCCTTGGCGTCCAGCTCCCCGGCGTCGTCGAACAGGGTCACCAGCGCGACCCCGACCCCCGTGAACAGTGGCTCCGCCATGCCGTCGCCTCCTCGTCGTGCCAGCGCTCGCGGGTTTGCTCTCCCCGCCGCCACCTGCGTAAACTACCTCAAGGAAACATTGTTGTTTCCAAAGTCTGCAAGAGGGGGAAACCAGCGTCATGCCGACAGCCGAGCGCGCCCGCGGCACCCGGGAGGAGATCCTGGTGCTGCTGCGCCGCCACGGGCACCTGTCCGCCCCCCGCCTGGCCGACCTGCTCCAGATCACCTCCGTCGGGGTGCGGCGCCACCTCGGGCTGCTGGAGCGCGACGGCCTGGTCGAGTCCACCGTCGAGAAGCCCAAGCGGGGCCGGCCGGCCGCCATCTACCGGCTCACCGACGCCGGCCTGGAGCGGTTCCCGCGCCACTACGACGAGGTCGCCCGCGAGGCGCTGACCTTCCTCAAGGGCCGCGACGCGGCCGAGCTCGCCCAGTTCCTCGCCTGGCGCAACGAGCGCCTGGCGGCCAGCTATGCGGGCCGCGTGGATGGCGCCACCCTTGCCGAGCGGACCGACGCCCTGGCCGAGGTCCTCAGCGAGCAGGGCTTCATGGCCGAGGTCGAGTCCGCCCCCGGCAGCCTGCGCCTCTGCCAGCACAACTGTACGGTGGAGCACCTGGCCGCCGCGCTGCCCGACCTGTGCGCCTCCGAGGCGGAGCTGTTCGAGCGCCTGCTGCGGACGCCGGTCGAGCGCGAGGCGACCATCGTCGACGGCGCCGTGCGCTGCGTCACCCGCATCGACCTCGGCACCCGAGGCAGGCAGCCGCAGCACCGCAGCACCACGACCACCCCGTCCCCGACCCGCAAGGCAACGAGGAGCTCAGCCTGATGGCAACCGAAGCCCGAGACCTGTCGACCGAGGCGCCGGAGCGGATCAACCCCGTCCCGGAGAACGTCGACCTGGGCGCCTACAAGTACGGCTGGCACGACCCGGTCAGCTCGGTCTTCACGCCCAAGAAGGGCCTCTCCCACGAGGTCGTCGAGGAGATCTCGCAGATGAAGGGCGAGCCCGAGTGGATGCGGACGTTCCGCCACAAGGCGCTCGACTACTTCTGGCGGCGGCCGATGCCGCAGTGGGGCGGCGACCTCGACCAGATCGACTTCGACGACATCTACTACTTCGTGCGCGCCACCGAGAAGCAGGCCGCCTCCTGGGACGACCTCCCCGCCGACATCAAGAACACCTACGACCGGCTGGGCATCCCCGAGGCCGAGAAGCAGCGCCTGATCGCCGGCGTCGCCGCCCAGTACGAGAGCGAGGTCGTCTACCACAAGGTCCGCGAGGACCTCGAGGAGCAGGGCGTCCTCTTCCTCGACACCGACACCGCCCTGAAGGAGCACGAGGAGCTGTTCCGGGAGCACTGGGCCACCGTGATCCCGGCCAACGACAACAAGTTCGCGGCGCTCAACTCGGCGGTGTGGTCCGGCGGCTCGTTCATCTGGGTGCCCGAGGGCGTCCACGTCGAGATCCCGCTGCAGGCCTACTTCCGCATCAACTCCCAGAACATGGGCCAGTTCGAGCGGACCCTGATCATCGCCGAGCCGGGCTCCAGCGTGCACTACGTCGAGGGCTGCACCGCGCCCATCTACTCCTCGGACTCGCTGCACTCCGCGGTGGTCGAGATCATCGTCAAGCCGCACGCCAAGGTGCGCTACACGACCATCCAGAACTGGTCGAACAACGTCTACAACCTGGTCACCAAGCGGGCCGCCGCCTACGAGGGCGCGACCATGGAGTGGATCGACGGCAACATCGGCTCCAAGCTGACCATGAAGTACCCCGCCGTGCTGCTGCTCGGCGAGCACGCCCACGGCGAGATCCTCTCGGTCGCCTTCGCCGGCAACGGCCAGCACCAGGACGCCGGGGCCAAGCTGACCTTCGCGGCGCCCAACACCACCGGGCAGATCATCTCCAAGTCGATCTCCCGCGACGGCGGCCGCACCTCCTACCGTGGCCTGGTCAAGGTCGAGGAGGAGTCGCCCGGCGTGCGGGTCAACGTCCGCTGCGACGCGCTGCTGCTCGACGAGGAGTCACGCTCCGACACCTACCCGTACACCGACGTCAAGGAGGAGGACGTCACCCTCGGGCACGAGGCCACCGTCTCCAAGATCGGCGACGACCAGCTCTTCTACCTGCAGTCGCGCGGCCTCACCGAGGCGGAGGCGACGGCGATGATCGTGCGCGGCTTCATCGAGCCGATCTCCAAGGAGCTCCCGATGGAGTACGCGCTCGAGCTGAACCGCCTCGTCGCGCTGCAGATGGAAGGAGCGGTCGGGTAAGGGTGGACCCTGAGACGCTGACCCTCAAGGGGCTCGACCAGGAGGCGGTGACCGCCTGGTCGCGGGCCCTTGGCGACCCCGACTGGTTCCTCGCCCGCCGGCTGGAGGCGCTGGCCGCCCTCGGCAAGCTGGAGCGGCCCAGCAACCGCGAGGAGGCCTGGCGCTTCACCGACCCCAAGCGCGCCGGCCTCGACCGCCACCCGATCCTGCGCACCGCCGGGACCGACGCTCCCCACGCCGGCGCCGCGGCCGCCGCGGACGCCGGCGGGCTGGCCGCCGGCCACGCGGACCCCGCCTCCGGCGGCGACGTGGAGGGGACCGTGCTGGAGCCGGCCGGGCTGGTCGCCACCGTCGACGGCGCCACCACCGGGGCGACCCTCGACCCCGGGCTGGCCGGGCGCGGCGTGGTCCTCACCGACCTGGCCACCGCCGTGCGCGAGCACGCCGGCCTGGTCGAGCCCCGCTTCATGACCTCGGCGGCGCCGTTCGACGAGGACTGGTTCCTGGCCCTGCACGCCACGCTGGTCAGCGCCGGCGGCTTCCTGTACGTGCCCAGGGGGGTCGAGGTCACCGTGCCGCTGGGCGCGCTGCACCGGCGCACCCGCGCCGGGGCGAGCTTCGCCCACACGCTGGTGGTGGTCGAGCCGGAGGCCTCCCTCACCCTGGTCGAGCAGCACGGCTCGCCGGAGGCGCTCGACGGGCGGGCCTTCCACCACGGCGTCACCGAGCTGCTGATCGGCGAGCGGGCCTCGGTGCAGTACCTGTCGCTGCAGGAGTGGGGCAGCGAGCAGGTCAACCACTTCGGCGTCCAGCGGGCGCTGGTCGGCCGGCGGGGAAGCTTCCGCTCGTTCGTGGTGACCCTCGGCGGCGGGGTGGTGCGGGTCTCCCCGGACGTCGTGCTGGCCGAGGGCGCCGAGGCCGACCTGCTCGGCGCGGTCTTCGCCGACGCCGGCCAGCGGTTCGAGCACCGCGCCACCGTGACCCACGCCGAGCCCCACGCCCGCTCCAGCGTGCTGTACAAGGCGGGGCTGCTGGGGGGGTCGCGCAACATCTTCAACGGCAACCTGATCATCCGGCCCGGCGCCCGCGGCACCGACGCCGGGCAGACCATGCGCAACCTGGTCCTGTCCCGCGACGCCCACGCCGAGGCCAACCCGTTCCTGGAGATCCTCAACTCCGACGTCAAGGCCGCGCACGCCGCCGCCACCGGCCGGGTCGACGACCTGCACCTGTTCTACCTCGAGTCGCGGGGGATCCCGCGCCGCACCGCCCGCCGGCTGGTGGTGTTCGGCTTCTTCGAGGAGGTCCTCGCCCAGGTGACCGTGCCGGAGGTCCGCCGCCGCCTGGAGGCCGCCCTGGAGGCGGAGCTGGCCACCGCCGAGCGGGCCGAGGAGGGCGGACGGTGATGCCCTTCGTGCGGCTGGCCGAGCTGTCGGAGCTGGAGCCCAACCAGGGCCACCGCGTCGAGCTCGGCGACGAGGAGGCGGTCGCCCTGATCCGCAGCGACGACGGCGTCTACGCGGTGATCGACGTGTGCAGCCACGAGGAGTTCCCGCTGTCCGAGGGCTGGGTCGAGGACCACACCATCGAGTGCGCCCTGCACGGCAGCCGCTTCGACCTGGTCACCGGCGAGCCCGACAGCCCCCCGGCGGTGCGGCCGGTGCAGGTCTTCCCGGTCCGGGTCGAGGGCGAGGACGTGCTGGTCGACCTGCCCGACGACTGGGCGAAGCTGGCCCAGGAGCTCGACTACTGATGAGGAGCGACGACAACCACATGACTGACGCGACCCTGGTCATCGAGGACCTGCACGTCGCCGTGGACGACAAGGAGATCCTCCGCGGCGTCGACCTGACCGTGGAGCCGGGACGGGTCCACGCCCTGATGGGGCCGAACGGCTCCGGCAAGTCGACCCTTGCCTACGCCCTCGCCGGCCACCCCCGCTACCGGGTCACCGGCGGCAAGGTGACCTTCAAGGGCGAGGACGTGCTCGACCTGCTCCCCGACGAGCGGGCCCGGCTGGGGATGTTCCTCGCCATGCAGTACCCCGTCGAGGTGCCCGGGGTGTCGGTGACCAACTTCCTGCGCACCGCCATCAACGCGATCCGCGGCGAGGACGTGTCGGTACGCGAGTTCGCCCGCGAGCTGCGCGAGCAGATGCGGCTGCTCGACATGGACCCGAAGTTCGCCGAGCGCAGCCTCAACGAGGGCTTCTCCGGCGGCGAGAAGAAGCGCCACGAGATCCTCCAGATGGCCCTGCTCCACCCCGAGCTCGCCATCCTCGACGAGACCGACTCCGGCCTTGACGTCGACGCCCTGCGGGTCGTGGCCGACGGCGTCAACCGGCTGCGCGGCCCGGGGCTCGGCGTCCTGCTGATCACCCACTACACCCGCATCCTGCGCTACATCTCCCCCGACTTCGTGCACGTCATGGTCGACGGCCGGGTGGTGGAGTCCGGCGGGCCGGAGCTGGCCGACCGGCTGGAGTCGGAGGGGTACGAGCGCTGGCGCGGCGACCCGGCCGCCTGAGTCCGGTCCCAAGGAGGCGAGCGGAACGATGACGACCACCACCGGGCCGGCCGTCGGCCTCGACCCGGCGGCCGTCCGCGGCGACTTCCCGATCCTGGCGCGGGAGGTCCACGGCAGGCCGCTGGTCTACCTGGACTCGGCCAACACCAGCCAGAAGCCGCGCCAGGTGCTGGACGCCATGGACGACTACTACCGGCGCCACAACGCCAACGTGCACCGGGCCGTCCACACCCTCTCCGAGGAGGCGACCCACCGCTTCGAGCAGGCCCGCGGCAAGGTCGCCCGCTTCGCCGGCGCCTCCGAACGGTCCACCGTGTTCACCAAGAACGCCAGCGAGGCGATCAACCTGGTCGCCTATGCCTGGGGGCTGCGCAACCTCCAGGAGGGCGACGAGGTCCTCGTCAGCGAGATGGAGCACCACTCCAACCTGGTGCCCTGGCACCTGGTCGCCCGCCTGACCGGCGCCCGCGTCCGCGCAATCCCGGTCACCGCCGACCACCTGCTGGACCTGGACGCCCTCGACGGGCTGCTCGGCGGGCGGACCCGCATGGTCGCCGTCTCGGCCATGTCGAACGTGCTCGGCACCCTCAACCCGGTGGCCGAGGTCGCCCGGCGCGCCCACGCCGCCGGGGCGCTGGTGCTGGCCGACGCCGCCCAGGCGGTGCCGCACGCCGGCGCCCGCCTGGACCGGCTGGGCGTCGACTTCCTCGCCTTCACCGGGCACAAGATGCTCGGCCCGATGGGCATCGGGGTGCTGGCCGCCCGCGAGGAGCTGCTGGAGCGGATGGAGCCGTTCCTCGGCGGCGGCGAGATGATCCGCGACGTCACCATCGAGGGCTCCACCTGGAACGACATCCCCTGGCGGTTCGAGGCCGGCACGCCCAACGTCGCCGAGGCGGTCGGCCTCGGCGCCGCCGTCGACTACCTGCAGGCGATCGGCATGGACCGGGTCCGCGCCGCCGAGGCCGAGCTCACCGCCTACGCCCTCGGGCGGCTCGGCGAGGTCAAGGGGCTGCGCCTCTACGGGCCGGAGGCGCCGGAGCGGCGCGGCGGGGTGCTGTCGTTCACCCTCGGGGAGATCCACCCGCACGACGTCGCGCAGGTGCTGGACGAGGACGGCATCGCGGTGCGGGCCGGCCACCACTGCACCATGCCGCTGCACCGGCGCCTCGGCGTGCAGGCCACCACCCGCGCGTCCTTCTCCGTCTACTCCACCGTCGCGGAGGTCGACGCGCTCGCCGCCGGCCTCGACAAGGCCGCCCGCTTCTTCGCCTAGAGGGACCGACCATGGGCCTCGAAGACCTGTACCAGGAGATCATCCTCGACCACGCCAGGAAGCCGAGGCATCCCGGACGGCTCCAGGACGCCCAGGTCGAGGTGCGCCACTACAACCCCGTCTGCGGCGACGAGCTGCTGGTCGGGCTCCGCCTCGACGGGGAGCGGGTGGCCGCGGTCGCGGTCGACGGCAAGGGCTGCTCGATCTCGCAGGCGGCCGCCTCGGTGATGACCGAGCGGGTGCTCGACCGGCCGCTGCCGGAGGCGATGGGCGCGGCCGAGGCGTTCCGCCGGCTGATGCACGGCGACGGCCAGCCGGACGAGGAATTGCTGGGCGACGGGATCGCGTTCAAGGGAGTGGCCCGCTACCCGGTCAGGGTCAAGTGCGCCCTGCTCGGCTGGATGGCGTTCAAGGACGCCGCCGCCAGGGCGCTCGGCGGCCAGGGCGGCGGCGAGACGGTGTACGGCGAGGAGCAGGACGAGACCGCGCTGCGGGCGGCGAGGGGCGACCCCGCGGCGGGGAAGCGCTAGACGAGGAGGAGCACGATGGCGAGCGAGGCGGACATCCTCGAGGCCATGAAGCAGGTGGAGGACCCCGAGCTCGGCGTCAACGTCGTCGACCTCGGCCTGGTGTACGGCGTCGAGCACGAGGACGAGGGCCGCAAGGTGCGCCTCGACATGACCCTCACCACCGTCGCCTGCCCGCTGACCGACATGATCGAGGGCGCCACCAACGCGGCCCTGGTCGGCCTCGACGGCATCCAGGAGGTCGAGATCAACTGGGTGTGGTCGCCCCCGTGGGGCCCGGAGCGGCTCACCGAGGACGGCAAGATGGCCCTGCGGGCCATGGGCTTCGCGATCTGAGGAACGGACGAGGAACTGACATGGCACTTCCAGCCCTGGTGGAGCCGGGGGCCGAGCTCTCGCGCGACGAGATCGCCCGCTACTCCCGCCACCTGATCATTCCCGACGTGGCCATGGACGGCCAGCGGCGGCTCAAGAACGCCCGCGTGCTGCTGATCGGCGCCGGCGGCCTCGGCGCACCCAACGCCATGTACCTGGCCGCCGCCGGCGTCGGCCACCTCGGCCTGGTCGACTTCGACGTGGTCGACGCCTCCAACCTGCAGCGCCAGGTCATCCACGGGACCTCCGACATCGGCCGGCCCAAGCTGGAGAGCGCCCGCGACAAGATCAACGAGATCAACCCCTACGTCGAGGTGACCCTGCACGAGACCCGGCTCAGCTCCGACAACGCCCGCGAGCTGATCCGCCGGTACGACCTGGTGGTCGACGGGTCCGACAACTTCCCCACCCGCTACCTGGTCAACGACGCCTGCGTGCTGGAGGGCAAGCCGTACGTCTGGGGGTCGATCTACCGCTTCGACGGCCAGGCCAGCGTCTTCTGGGCCGAGCACGGCCCCTGCTACCGCTGCCTCTACCCCGAGCCCCCGCCGCCGGGCATGGTCCCCTCCTGCGCCGAGGGCGGCGTGCTCGGCGTGCTCTGCGCCACCCTCGGGTCGGTCCAGGCCAACGAGGCGATCAAGCTGCTCACCGGCATCGGCGACCCGCTGGTCGGGAGGCTGCTGATCTACGACGCGCTGGAGCTGTCCTTCAAGGACATCACCGTCCGCAAGGACCCGCGGTGCGCGGCCTGCGGCGAGCACCCGACGGTCACCGAGCTGATCGACTACGAGGAGTTCTGCGGCGTGGTCTCCGAGGAGGCCAGCCAGGCGGCCGCCGGCGCCACGCTGACGCCGGCGCAGCTCAAGGCGCTGCTGGACGACGGCCAGCCGGTCCGGCTGGTCGACGTCCGCGAGCCCGCCGAGTGGCAGATCAACCGCCTCCCCGGCGCGAGCCTGATCCCGCTGGGCGAGCTGCCGAGCCACCTGGCCGAGCTTCCCCAGACCGAGCAGGTGGTCGTCTACTGCAAGAGCGGCGTCCGCTCGGCGGAGGCGCTGGCCCTGCTCAAGCAGTCCGGCTTCTCCACCGCGCGGCACCTCGGCGGCGGCATCACCGCCTGGGCCAAGACGGTCGACCCCAGCGTCCCGGTGTACTGAGCGCGCCGGCCAGAGAACTTTCCGATATTCGCTTGACCACCTGGTAGGCGTCTGCCAGGGTGAGCAGGCACGGGCGGAACGACCGCCGGTTGAGGAGGTGCCCATTGTGAGTCGCTGGACGTGCGTCACCGCGCCTACCCCGTTCGGGGCCGGGGGTGACGTGTGCCCGGGGACGGCCACGCTGGGCGTTCGCAACCGGCACCTCAGGACGATCGTCACCGCCATGTCCGTCGCTGTCGCCGCCGTCGCCGGCGGCGGCCAGGACGGCCCCGAGGCCTTCGCGGCTGCACGACGGGAGGTACCCACCTGACGGATCCTCCCAGGAGCAGACCTCACCGGTCGCTCCGACACCGCGAAGGCCGTGGGCGAACCCCACGGCCTTTTTGATTGCCCGAGTCCCAGTCCGCCACGACCAGCGCGCTCGTCAACGACGACAAGGAGCGACCCGACCATGCAGACCCTGGAGCTGTTCCCGCCCGGGCGAGCGTTACCCTGCGTGCAGGCGGGACCCGACCTCTACTTCTCCGAGTCACCCCGCGAGCTGGAGCTGGCCAAGCAGCTCTGCCGCCCCTGCCCGCTGCGCACCAGGTGCCTGGACGGCGCCAAGCAGCGCCGCGAGCCCTGGGGCGTCTGGGGTGGAGAGGTGTTCGTCGACGGCCGACCCGTCCCCTTCAAGCGTTCCCGCGGACGTCCCCGCAAGCACCCGCTGCCCCCGCTCCCGGCCGAGCTGCCCGCCGCGCGGGCCGAGGCCTGCTGAGGAGCCAACGACCATGGCGAGGAGGTGAGATGCGATGCATCCGCTGGTGCTGTACCAGCTGGTCACCGACCGGAACAAGGAGCTGGCGGCCGACGCCAGCCGTCGGGCGCGCCCCCTGCCGCCGCGGCGGGACCGGCGCGCGGCCGGCCACGCGCCGGTCAGGCGGGAGTGGCGGGCGCTGATCCGCGCCTTCCAGGCCCGATGACCGCCGACCGGGTCCGGTCAGCCGCCCAGGTGGGCCCTGACGGCGCCGGCGACCGCCGCGGCGTCGTCGCCGAAGCCGAACAGGATGCTCGACTTGCGGCGGGTCAGCCAGCGCAGCCCGAGGTACCAGAGGCCGGGCGCGGGCGCGGCGGCGTCCTGGCGCCGCGGCTGCCCGTCCGCCCCGGCCAGGGCGGGGTCCAGCCAGGCGAAGTCGCCGGTGAACCCGGTGCACCAGACGACGCTGGCGACCTCGTCGGCGCGCAGGTCGAGCGAGCCCGGCGGCCGCAGGTCGACGGGCTCGTCGGTGTCGTCGGGCTCGGCCGGTGGGGCGTCCACGCCGCGGCGGCCGATGACCCCGTCGACCAGCGCCCGCACCCGCGCGGCGAAGGTGTCCCCGGCGGCGACGTTGGCCGCGACGCTGTCGTCGAAGGTGACCCGCTCACCGGCCACCGCGACCGGACGGCCGACCAGCGTGGCGCCGGCCCTGGCCAGCGCCTGCAGGCTCAGGCTGCGGCCGCCCGAGGCGACGATCGGCTGCGCGGCGCGCATGACGGCCGGGTCAGACAGGTCCCGCGGCCGCTGGTCGAAGAACCCCGCCTCGACCAGCCACTCGAAGCTGTCGCGGCCCCGGTGCCGCCAGGGCACGCGACCGGCGGGGCTGGTCGCCAGGACGACGCGCCGGCCGGCGGCCAGCAGGTCCTCGGCGACCTGGCAGCCGGACTGGGGCTGCCCACCACCTCGACGCCGGAGCGGACCGGGTGGTCGGCGGTCAGCCGCTCGAACCGCTGGACGACCTCCGCGCCGGTGAGGAAGGCGTCGCGTTCCTGCTCGCCGAGCAGCCGGTTCATCCACCCGGGCGTGTTCAGCCGGAACGAGTCCCAGCGCTGGGTGCGCCAGCTCTCGCCGGCACGGTCCCGCTACAGGACCACGTGCTCGACGCCGCGTTCGGCCAGCGCGGCGCTCGCGGCGAGCCCGGCCGGCCCGGCGCCCACCACCACGCAGTCGACCCTCGTCCGGCCCTGCCCGTTCATCGCCCTCCTCATGGCGTGACCGGCGGCCGCCGCAGGTCAGTGGTGCCCGAGCGCCGCCCACAGCGCCGCCCGGAACGCCTCCGGCTGCTCCACCGCGAAGTGCCCGGCGTCCTCGACCACGTGCAGTGGCCAACCGTAGCGGACGCTGGCCCCCTCGGCGATCCGCAGCCGCATCACCCGATCGTGCCGCCCCCACACCAGCGCGGTAGGCGATGAACCGGGCCAGGGCGGGCGCGACCCCGGGCGCGGGCGGGAACCGGGCGAGGCTGCCGGCGCCCACCAGCACCAGCCGCGACAGCCGGTCCGGGTGGGCGATCGCGAAGCGGGCCGCGACCGACGCGCCCAGCGAGGCCCCCACCAGCGCCGGCGGCGCCGGGCAGGTGCGCTCGATCAGCGCGTCGAGCCAGGCGAGCACGCGGGCGGCGTCCGGCGGGCCGTCGCCGCCCTCCAGCACCGCGGTCGACACCCCGGCCAGGTCCAGCCGCCGCTCCGTCACCGGCGCCCCGGCCAGCATCCGCCGCCCGGCGTCGTCGGCAGCCGCCTAGGACAGATTGTGAACCCCGGCGTCGTCGCCTCAGCCGCCGAGCCCGCGGCCGCCGTCCACGACCAGGCGCTGGCCGGTGACGAACCCCGCCGCCTCCGAGGCGAAGAAGCTCACCGCGTGGGCGACGTCCTCGGGCGTTCCCATGCGGCCGGCGGGCACCGAGGCCAGGTAGGCGCTCCTGACCGCGCCCGGGACGTCGGCGTGGCGCTCCACCGGGACGAAGCCCGGCGCCACCGTGTTGACGGTGATGCCGAGCGGGGCCAGCTCCAGCGCCCAGCTGCGGGTGAGGCCGATCTGGGCGCTCTTGCCGGTGACGTAGGCCGACCTGCCCGCGGGGATCCGGTCCACCACCTCGGAGTCGACCTGGACGATGCGGCCGGACCCCCGTTCCCGCATCCCCGGGAGCACCGCCCGTCCGAGCAGCACCGGGCTCTTGACGAAGAAGTCGAGCTGGGCGAGGTGGTCCTCCCAGCCGACCTCGGCCAGCGGCGCTTCCGGCTGGGGGCCGGTGGCGTTGAGGACCAGCACGTCGACCGGGCCCAGCCGGTCGGCCACCGCGGCCACCAGGCCGGCGACCGCGCGGGCGTCGGTGACGTCGGCCACGAAGGCGTCGGCGACCCCGCCGCCGTCCCGGATGGCCCTGGCGACCTCCCGGGCTCCCGACTCGTTGCGGAGGCCGTTGACGGCCACCGCCAGGCCGTCCCTGGCCAGGCGCTCGGCGATGAAGCGGCCGAGCCCACGGCTGCTGCCCGTCACCAGGGCGACGCGGTCCGTCACCGGAAGCATGCCGGGATTATCCCTCGGCCGGCTCGGCGGGCACGGTTGCGGCGTCCCGCCGCCGCAGCAGCTCGAGGTACTCGGAGCGGCGCGCCGCGCAACGGTTGCCCGCCCTGCTTGGGCGCCATACCCTGGCCGGGGTTCGTTCACGGCCAGGGGCGGCGCGATGGACGACGGCACGATCGCGTCACTGGCGAGGGCGAAGGTCGACGCGGTCCGCGACAGCACCGCGGACCGCTACCGCCTGGCCGCCGAGTTCTACCGCGCCCCGCATGCCGACGCCGAGCGCGGCCGCTACCGGCGCGCCGAGCTGAGCTTCCTCCGCTGGGAGATCGAGCGCGGCGTCCTCGAGCCGCCCGGCGCGCAGCTGCCCGGGAGCCCGTGGTGGCGCGCGGTCAGCGACCGGCTGCTGGGCGACAAGGTCGAGGCGGACCTGCTCACCAGGGGCGGCGACCGGAGCCCGTCGTCGCGCACGGTGGCGCTGTGGGTGATGTTCATCCGCACGCCGTCCCCCGCGGCCTGGTACCGGGCGCACAACGCCAGCATCGTGGCCGGCTACCTCAAGCACCAGGTACTGGCCGCGGCCGAGCTGTCCGAGGAGCGCTTCATGATGAACGTCGCGCTGCTCCGGGTCGTCTACGCGCACGCCCTGGCGGCGGCGCCGCGGTTGGCGCTCGGGCTCCTGGCGCCGCTCGGCCGGCTGCTGGGCGATCCGCGCCGGGGCGCGGTCGGCGTCTTCCTGGACCTGCGCAACGTGTTCCCCGAACGCTACCCGCTGGACGACTGGCCGCTCGCGGACCTGATCCGGGCCGAGGGAGCCCTCGGCCGTGCCATGGACTACGGGGTCATCGCCTCGCGCCTGGAGGAGCTGTTCGCCTTCGCCGCCACGGCGCTCGGCGAGCCGCGCGTCTGCGGCTTCGTCTGCGACGGGACGCCGTGCTACTGCTGGCCAGCCGAGGACCGGGCGCCGTGGCTGGACGGCACCACCCGGCCGCTGGCCCGCCTGGCCGCCTTCGCGACCGGCCGCAGGCACCCGCCGTTCCGCTGAGGGATCAGATCAGCCCGACGGCCAGGATCACCAGGGCCACCGCGATCAGCAGCGCGCCGGACCGCGTCATCACCGTGCCGGCCGAGCTCCTGCCCTCCTGGCCGACCCCGAGGTGCACGAAGAAGCCGCCCGACTGGGCCAGGACGCCCACCAGCAGCAGCAGGCCGGCCAGCCACTGCACGCCCGTGGAGTAGCCGGCCCGCTCCAGGTAGATGAAGTAGACCAGCGACAGCACCAGCAGCACCCCGGCGTGCGCGTGGCCGGCCCGGAAGAACTGCTCGCGGAAGGCCCCTAGCGGGCTGCGCCCGGTGAGGAACCCGAGCAGCGCCCAACCGCCGTATTCCACGGTCACCAGCGAGAACAGCACGACGATCGGCAGCAGACGAGTGGGTTCCATGCCTGGACCTCCTCCGGCCCCGCTTCCCCCCCGCGCGGCGCATTGTGTCAGCCTTGCTTGGTTCCCGGAACGCACGCGGCGAGGCCGACGGGAGGACGCGATGGGCGCGGAGGACGTGACGAGCGTGTTCAGCGACGCGGAGCTCGACTATCTCCGCGGCCGGCGGCTCGGACGGCTCGCCACGCTGGGCGAGGACGGCTACCCGCACGTGGTCCCCGTCGGCTTCCGCTACGACCCCGAGTCCGGCGCGATCGACGTCGGCGGGCAGCGGCTCGCCGAGCCCGAGCGGCTCCACGACGTCCGGCGACGGGGCGCGGCGGCGCTGCTGGTCGACGACCTGCCGAGCCAGGGGCGCCTGCGGGCGGTCGAGGTCTGCGGCGACGTGGTGACGCCGGACGCCGGCGGGACGGCGACGGGTGGGGACCTCGGCGACGCCACCGTCCGGATCGCGCCTCGCCGGATCGTCTCCTGGGGCCTGGAGGCCGAACCGCAGGCGGACCGGTCCGTGCTGCGGCGGCTCACGGACGTCTTCGCCGACCTGCGGGTGGGGTTCGTGCTCCTGGCCGCGCTGCTGGCATGGTCGGTCTCGTTCCTCCTGACCACCCGCGTCTTCCGCAGCTGGGAGACGAGCGGGCTCGCGGTGGCGCTCACCGCCTGGGCGTCTGCCGGGACCGTGTTCGTGCTGCTCACGCTCTGGCGATTCCTGCCGATGGGACCCGAGCAGCTGCGGGACCGCCTCGAGACCAGGGAGCAGGAGACGGCCCTCACCGGTCACGTCATGCGCCTGTGGACGACGGTGATCTTCGTCGCCGCGGTCGTCTTCACGATCGTCGGCCTGCAGTCGGGCCAGCGCGACCACTACACCACGGTGGCGGCCATCGTCGCCGTCATCGCCTCCTGGTTCGCCATCCACGCCCTGCACGCCGAGTACTACGCCTACGAGTACTACCGCCGGCAGGACGGCGGCGGCGCCTTCTACTTCCCCGACGACGAGGGTCGTCGGCGGGCGCACGGCTACCTCGACTTCGCGTACTTCTCGCTGGCGATCGCGAGCACCTTCGGGACGACCGACGTGAAGATCCACGGTGGCGTCGTCCGAAGGTCCGTGCTGCTGCACGTGATCATCTCGGTCTGGTTCAACCTCGGGATCATCGCCGCCGTGGTCGCGCTGGCCCTGGACTGAGGGCGGGCCCCAGGCGGGGGAAATCCCCCATGGCCAAGACGGGTGCTAGCCGCGTTCCGCGCGGCCCGGCGAGCCCATACCGTCGCCGGTGATGCATGCACCCGGGTTGGCTCCCGGGCTGAAGCGAGGAGGTCTCATGATCCAGGCCCGTGGTCTCACCAAACGCTACGGCTCGACCGTCGCCGTTGAGGCGCTCGGCTTCGACGTGCGCCCGGGTGTGGTGACCGGGTTCCTTGGGCCCAACGGCGCCGGCAAGTCCACCACCATGCGCCTGATCCTCGGCCTGGACGCCCCGGACGCCGGCGAGGTGCGGATCGGCGGACGCCGCTACCGCGAGCTGGGTTGGCCGCTTCGCGAGGTGGGGGCGGTGCTGGAGGCAAGGGCGTTCCATCCGGGCCGTCGTGCCCGCGCCCACCTGACGGCGCTGGCGGCCAGCAACGACCTCCCGCGCTCCCGGGTGGAGGAGGTGCTCGGCATCGTCGGCCTGGCCGAGGTGGCCGGCCGTCGGGCGGGGCAGTTCTCGCTCGGCATGGCGCAGCGGCTGGGGATCGCCGCCGCGCTGCTGGGCGACCCCGGCGTGCTGCTGCTGGACGAGCCGGTCAACGGCTTGGATCCTGAGGGGATCCGCTGGATGCGGGACCTGCTGCGGTCGCTGGCCTCCCAGGGCCGTGTGGTGTTCGTTTCCAGCCACCTGATCGGCGAGGTGGCGCGCACCGCCGAGCAGCTGGTGGTGATCGGCCGGGGACGGCTGCTGGCGCAGACGTCGGTCGCGGAGCTGTCGGCCCGTTCGGGCTCGCTGGAGGAGGCGTTCCTTGAGCTGACCTCGGGCAGCGTCGAGTACCGGGGGGGCGCCGCGCCTGGTAGCCGGGAGCCCGCTCACGACCCGAAGGCGAGGACGTCATGACCACCACCGCGATTCCCCGCGTCTCCGGCGGCCACTACCGGTTTGCGCAGGCGGCGGAGATGGAGTGGATCAAGCTGCGCAGCCTGCGCTCCACCTGGTGGGCGCTGGCGGTCACCGTCGCCGGCGCAATCGGCGTCGCCGTGGCTGTGGGGGTCAACACCGAGGACGCGGCCGCCGACCTGACCAACAACGCGCTTGCCGGCATCGCCCTCGGCCTGCTGGTGACCGGGGTCCTCGGCGTGCTGGCGATGACCGGCGAGTACTCCTCCGGGACAATCCGGGCGACGCTGGCCGCGATCCCAAACCGGCCGCTGGTGCTGGCCGCCAAGGCGGCGGTATTCGGCACGGTGGCGCTTGCGGTCGGGGAGGCGGCCGCGTTCATCGCCTTCTTCGCCGGCGGCGCCGCCCTGCCCGACAGGATGGCGGCCCCGACGCTCGGTCAGCCCGGCGTGCTGCGGGCGGTGGCCCTGGGCGGGGCCGGCTACGGCCTGATCGGCCTGTTCGGCCTCGGCCTTGGCGCCACCATCCGCCACACCCCAGCCGCGATCGCCGTGCTGGTCGGCGGGGTGTACGTCCTGGCGCAGCTGGTCGCCGGCTTGGCCCCGCCGATCATGCCGTACCTCCCGGTGGCGATCGTCGCGAACTCCCTAAGCGTGGTCCAGCCGGTGGCCGCGGAGGGGCAGGTCCACTTCCTGTCGCCGTGGGCGGGGCTCGCCATGCTCAGCCTCTACGCCGCGGTGGCCCTCGGGGCGGGGGCGTGGCGGCTGGCGACCCGGGACGTCTGAGCAGGACAATGAGGGTATGGGCACCATCGGCCGGGCCAGCGTGACGGCCGCGTCCCCGTCACCCGGCAGCCGAGCAGGCGGGCCGGCCGCGCTGGCCCGCCCGCTGCTCCTGGGGCCGTTCACCCGCCAGGCCCGCCTGGAGCTGCTGTTCTGCCTGATCGGGATTCCGCTCGGGCTGTGTGCGCTGGTGGTGCCGTACTGGGGGGTCGGGTTCGCCTTGGCCGTGGCGCTGCTCGCGCCAGGGGACGAGGTCACCTGGGTGGCCGGCGTCGCCAGCATCCTCGGGCTGCTGCTGCTGGTGCTGCTGGCGACGCGTATGGGCCGCGGGCTCGGCGCGGTCCACCGGCGCCTGGCCGCGCGGTTGCTCGACGAACGCGTCGCGCCACCGCCGCCGCTTCGCCCCGGGCGCGGCATGCTGGGCCGTGTCCGCGCGGGGCTGCGCGACGGTCCTGGCTGGCGGGCAGTGGCCTACCAGCTGCTGAAGCTGCCAGCCGCGTTCCTGGAGGGCTACGCGGCCTACCTCTGGCTCGGCGGGCTGGTCAACCTGACCTATCCGTTGTGGTGGGGCCTGTTCCGCAACCACCCACCAGGCGTGACGCTGGGTCCGGTGCTGGCCGCCAGCCCGTTCCCCGGCCGCACCCTCCACGTCACCACCTTCGCCGGCACCTTCGCCGCCTTCGCGGTCGGCGCGACCATGCTGCTGGCCGCCCCCTGGGTGACCAGGGCGGTGGTCACCACCGACCGCTGGCTGCTCCGCGGGCTGCTGGGACCAGCTCGGCTGGCCCAGCGGGTCCGCGACCTGGAGCAGACCCGCGCGCTGGCGGTCGACGACGCCGCCGCCCGCCTGCGCCGGGTGGAGCGCGACCTGCACGACGGCGCCCAGGTCCACCTCGCCACCCTGGCGATGCACCTGGGCATGGCCAAGGAGCAGCTCGGCAACCACGGCGACCCGCCGGACGTCGCGCGAGCCCGCGAGCTGCTGGATGCCGCCCACCGGGGCGCCAAGGACGCCCTTGGCGAGCTGCGCGACCTGGCCAGGGGCATCCACCCGCCGGTGCTGGACAACGGCCTGCAGGACGCCCTTGCCACCCTGGCGGCCACCAGCGCCATCCCTGTCGAGCTGCGCTGCGACCTCCCCCAGCGGCCGGCGCCGGCGATCGAGACGATCGCCTACTTCTGCGCCGCCGAGCTGCTGGCCAACGCCGCCAAGCACAGCCACGCCACCCTGGTCACCATCCAGGCGGCCGGACGGGACGGGATGCTGCTGCTCACCGTCGGCGACGACGGCGTCGGCGGCGCCGACCCGGCCCGTGGCAGCGGCCTGTCCGGGCTCGCACAACGGGTGCGCACCGTCGACGGCCGCCTGGAGATCACCAGCCCGCCAGGCGGGCCGACCCGGATCACCATCCAGCTGCCCCTGCGCCCATGAGGGCGTTCCGCGCATGCGTGTGGTGATCGCCGAGGACGCCGCCCTGTTCCGTGAGGGCCTCGCCCGGCTGCTGCAGGACCGTGGCCACCAGGTGTGCGCCGCCGTGGCCGACGGCGAGGGGCTGCTCGCCGCCGCCGCCCAGCACCATCCCGACGTCGCGGTGGTGGACGTCCGCATGCCGCCGACGCATACCGACGAGGGGCTGCTCGCCGCCCTGGAGCTGCGCCGCCGGCACCCCCAGACCGGGGTGCTGGTCCTCTCCCAGTACGTCGAGACCAGGTACGCAGCCAGGCTGCTGGGGGGGAACGCCTCGGGTGTTGGCTACCTGCTCAAGGACCGGGTCGCCGACGTGGCCGAGTTTGCCGACGCGCTGGCCCGGGTCGCCGCCGGCGGCACCGCCCTCGACCCCGAGGTGGTCAGCCAGCTCCTCGGCACCGGCCGTCACGCCCACGGCCTGACCGCGCTCACCCCACGCGAGCGGGAGGTGCTGTCGCTGATGGCCGAGGGCCGCTCCAACGCCGGCATCGCGGCCACCCTCGTCATCTCGGCCGGGGTCGTCGAGAAGCACGTGGCCAGCATCTTCGGCAAGCTGGGGCTGCCACCGGCCGAAGGCGACAACCGACGCGTGCTCGCAGTCCTGCGCTTCCTCGGGTCCTAGTGTGCCGCGGTGAGGATGCGCCCGACGCCCTCCTCGGAGAAGAACTCGGCCGGTGAGGTCACGCCGGCGGTGACGCGGACGAAGCCGTCCATCGCCTCCTGGCTGCGGGAGACGGCCCCCAGCAGCTGCTGCTGCTCGGGCGGCGGGGGCTCCAGCGTGGCGAGCTGGGTGGTGAGCTCGTACATCGGCAGGACCTGGTCGCGCGTGGACCGGTAGTCACCCATCGCGACGTCGAAGGAGCGGGCGCCGGTGAGGGCCTCGTCCAGCGCCGTGGCGCACAGCTCGGCGTCCCGGAAGGCGTCGTGGATGCCGTGGCCGGTGATGAAGTCCTTGTTGTAGCCGGCGTCGCCGACCAGCGCCCAGCCGGGCCCGTAGGGCTTGCGGAAGTAGTTCCGCACCGAGGTGCCGACGAAGCGCGCCTCGCGCCTGGCGGCGCGGACACGGTCGGCAAAGGCCGGCGCCAGCTCGAACGCCTTGAGGTAGTTGCCCTCGATATCCCGCTTGTTGGCCTCGAACTCCGCGAACGGCCAGCCAACGATCACCACCGTCAGGTCGTCGTGCGTCGGCCACGCCGCGAAGCCCCGTTCCGGGCGCACCCACGTCTCGAAGCGGCCGTGCATCGGCAGCCCGCTCCAGTAGGCGTAGTAGCCGCACAGCAGCGGCGGCTTCGCGTGGTACTCCTCGGGGCTGACGGCGCGGGCCACGAGCGAGTGCCGGCCGTCCGCGCCGACCACCACGCGCGCGCGCTCGGTGACGGTCCCGCCGTTGCGGCCGTGGCCGCGGACGCCGGTGACGCGCCCGTCCTCGCGGACGAGGTCCTCGACGGTGAACCCCTCCCGGACCTCGACGCCCGCCTCGGCCGCGGCGTCGACCAGCAGCTTGTCCAGCACCGTCCGCCGCGGGCCGTAGGCGACCGGGGTCTCGTCGGTGCCGGGTGACCCGGAGATGGTGAAGGGGCCGAAGTCGAACGCGTAGGTGTGGATCGGCGGGCACCCGGTGGCGGTCAGCCGGTCGAGCAGCCCCCACCGCCGCAGGTCCGCCACGCCCGGCGGGTGGACGATGTGGGTGGAGACGGTGTCGCTGGGGAAGGTCGCCCGGTCGACGACCAGGACCTTGTAGCCCTTGCGGGCCAGCAGCATCGCCGTCGGCGAGCCCGCGCAGCGGGCGCCCACCACGATCGCGTCGTACCGGTTCTCTGCCATGTCCCCTCCGGAGCCGGTGCGGATGGGGACAAGCTTCACCGCCGGCCGCCCGGGGGAGTATCGGGGAGGTCCCCTATCTAGGGGCTGATCTTCTGCCTGGTCGCGTAGGCGGCGGCCTCGGCCCGGTTGCGCAGGCCGAGCTTGGACAGCACGTTCCCGACGTGGTGCTCGACGGTCTTGCGGGTGATGTAGAGGCGGTCGCCGATCTCGGGGTTGGACAACCCGGCCCCGATGAGCTCGAGCACCTCCGCCTCCCGCCTGGTCAGCGCACCGATCCCCTTGGGCCCGGTCCGGACGGGCACGCCGAGCGACCGCAGCAGCGCCGCGGCGGCGTCGGCGTGGCGGGCGGCCTCCAGCCGCTCGAAGCCCAGGAGGGCCGCTTTCGCCTCGGTGACGGCGACCTCGGGCGCGCGTTCGGAGAGCGCCCTGGCCATCTCCAGGTGTGCCCGCGCGAGCTCCATCGGCAACTGCGCCCGCGCGAACCCCTCGAGCGCGTCGTGCAGGTACGCCCGCGCGTCTCCCGTCCCGCCGGCGGCGCAGACCCGACCCTTCGCCAGCGCGGCGGCGGCCCTGAGGTAGGGCCCCCGCTGCGCCCCGGCGAGGCGGTCGAGCCGCTCGGCGACCGTCGCGGCGTGCTCGACGTTCCCCTCCTCCAGGTGGACGTCCACCAGGAGCGCGAGCAGCGGGCCCACCATGGTGAACTCGCCGACCGGGGGGACCTCCGTGTCCGGTGCTTCGGTGGCCCGCTCCAGCAGGTCCCGCGCCAGCGCCGTGTCGCCGCGCGCGAGGTAGAGGGCGGCGAGCGCGCGGACGGCGTCAGGATGGTGGTCGAGCCCCTCCAGCAGCAGGGCGGCCTCCTCGAGGCGGCCCTGCCGGACGCGCAGGTCCGCGAGGCGGATCACGGCGGCGTCGCGCCGGGAGGACATCCCGTGGTCGAAGTGCCGGGCGGCCTCGACCAGCTCGTTCTCCGCCTGGCTCCAGCGCCCCGCCGCGGTGAGGATGCCGCCGTAGTGGGCGCGGCAGAAGGCGGCGACGACGTTGCGCCGCCGCATCAGGTCCGCGGCCGCCCGCATCCACTGGTCGGCGCGCGGGACGTCGTTGACCAGCTCGCACGCCCAGAAGAACCCGCAGAAGACCGAGTCCACCGTGGCGAGGTCCTTGAGCTCGCCGGCGCAGGCGGCCGCCAGCGCCTCGTCGAGGAAGGCCATTCCCTGCTCGACGCGGTCGGTCATGACGAACAGGCCGCCGAGGAGGGACAGCGCCTCGAACTCGACGTCGGGGTCGGCGAACCGGCGTCCGGCCGCGACCGCCTGGCGGAGCAGGGCCTCGCGCTCCTGCGCGTCCGGTTGCAAGAGCGCCCTGCTGATCAGCACCCAGCCCCTCTCGGGCCCGTCCTCGCCGGCCTCCTCGAGCATGGCGCAGGCCCGCGCCACCCATCCGTTCCGGACGGCCCAGTCGCCCAGGACGTTGCCGGTGATCCAGGAGGCCGTGAGCGCCGCCCGCCCGGCCGCGGTGGTGTTGCGCTCCCGGCGGTAGGCGGCGTAGGCGCGCTCGCAGTGGGCGGCGGCGGCCCCGTACTCCCGTTCCAGGTACAGGGCCTTGGCCAGGCCTTCGAGCGCCTCGCCCGACTCGGCCTGGCCGACGGCGAGCTCGAACGCGCGGCGGGCTGCGGCGGCGTCACCGTCACGCAAGGCCGCCAGGCCTTCCTCGATCAGGGGCGGGCTCACCAGCCGATGATGACACGCCGCGGCCGGCACCGGCCGACGGCGGCCGCCTCACCGACCAGGTAGGGCCTCACGCGAGCCGACGTCGTCGTCGCGGCGACCCTCCCGACCACGTTCGCGCTGGCCACACCCTGAAGGGGTCGGGCTGCCCGCCAGCCGGCTGTGGGGGTGGCCGGCTGGTGCCGGACGTCCCCGTGCGCGACCTTGTCACCAAGGCAGGTGCCCGCCAGCAGGACGTACTCCAGGAGGAGGGTCACCATGACCAACCGACGAGCGCTGATCATGGGTGGCGGAATCGGCGGTCCCGTGGCCGCCATCGCCCTGGAGCGTGCCGGGATCGAGTCCGTGGTGTACGAAGCCGCCGACGCGCCCGCCGACCACGTCGGGCTGTTCCTCAACACCTCCTCCAACGGCCTGGACGTGCTACGCACCCTCGACGTCGACGCCGCTCGGCAGGCGGACGGCTTCCCGATCCCCCACAGCGTGATGTGGAGCGGCACCGGCAAGCGCCTCGGTGAGGTCGCCAACGGCATCCGGCTCCAGAACGGCACCGTCAGCACCGCCATCAGGCGCGGTCTGCTGCAGCGGGTGCTGCGCGAGGAGGCGGAACGCCGCGGCGTCAAGGTCGAGTTCGGCAAGCGGCTGGACACCTACCGGATCGGCGGCGGCGGCGGTCAGGTGACCGCCCGCTTCGCCGACGGCACCGAGGCTGAGGGAGACCTGCTGATCGGCGCCGACGGCATCCACTCGGCCACCCGCCGGACGATGGACCCGACCGCGCCCAGGCCCACCTACACCGGGCTGCTCTCCATCGGCGGCTACAGCCACAGCACCACCATCCCGCCGACGCCGGAGACCCAGCACTTCGTCTTCGGCAGGCGGGCGTTCTTCGGCTACCTGGTGCGCGACTCCGGCGAGATCTGGTGGTTCGCCAACCTCGCCCGCGCCGACGAGCCGTCCCGGGCGGAGCTGGCCGGGATCTCCACCGACCAGTGGAAGCGGCGCCTGCTGGAGCTGTTCGCCGGCGACCTCGACCTCATCTCGGAGATCCTCCAGGCCACGCACAGCGAGATCGGCGCCTACACCGTGGAGGACCTCCGGACCATCCCGACCTGGCACCGCGGCCCGGTGGTCCTGATCGGCGACGCCGCGCACGCCACCTCCCCCAACGCCGGGCAGGGCGCCTCGCTGGCGATGGAGGACGCGCTCGTCCTCGCCAAGTGCCTGCGCGACCTCCCCGACACCGAGCAGGCGGTGGCCGCCTACGAGCGGCTGCGCCGCGAGCGCGCCGAGAAGGTGGTCGCCTATTCCCACCGGCTCGGCCAGTCCAAGACCATCGGCAACCCGGTGGGGGTGTGGATCAGGGACCTGGTGATGCCGTTCATGCTCAAGCGCTTCGCCAACCCCAAGGCCCACGCCTGGATCTACACCTACCACGTCGACTGGGACGACAAGGTCGCCTGACGCCGCAGGTACGTCCGTCTGCCTCCGCGGGCCGGGCCGTGCCGCGCTGCTCTCCGCCGCCCTGCGGCTACCAGGTAGACGGGGATTGCGGCAGGCAAGAACCAACAACGGATGCTGGTCGTGACGACAGCGGACCGCCCCTGCGCGATCCTCGACAGCGTGAAGGCATCGTCGAAGGAGAAGCCGATGGAGGCATCGCTCGAGCGCGCAGGTCGAGCATGAACCGCACGCCCAGGCTGGAAGGAATGCACGCCGCCACGGCGAACGCGACGGGATGGATCGAGACCAACGCGGCCCGCGGGCCCCAATGCCTGTTCTGCGGCGACCCAGCCGGCGCGTTCAAGCCACTCGACCAGGGCTGGAGCTCCTCGGTCAAGCGGCTGTGGTGGTGCCGGCCATGTGAGACCACCTGGGTCGACTGACCGCAGCACCATGGCTCAGCGTGCCGGGCTGTCCAGCACCCGCCACCGGCGCAGCCAGCGGGTCAAGTCCCACGGGGTGATGATCCCCACCACCTCGCCGTCCTGGACCACCAGCACCCGCCCGGCGTCGCCGTCCTGGAGCTTGTCGAGCACGCCGTCCATCCGGGCATGCGGCACGACCACGACCTGGTCGCCGAGCGGGACCATGTGGTCCCGCACCCGACGGGTGGGCCACTGCTCACGCGGCACCCGCCGGACCCCCCGCAGGGTCAGCAGGCCGATCGTCCGCCCGTGCTCGTCGACCGGGAACGCGCTGTGGTCGTACCGCATGAAGTAGTCGTCCACGGCGTCCTGCAGCGACAGGTCCGGCGGGATCCGCAACAGGTCGCCGGCCATGACGTCCTCGGCCTCCACGCCGCGGAGCAGGTCCCGGAGCTGGAGCTCCTGGTAGGAGGACCGGGCGGCTTGGACCAGGAACCAGCCGATGAAGGCGAACCAGATGCCGCCCGCGAGGTTCCCGGCCAGCAGGTACACCACGCCGCCGGCCACCAGCAGCCAGCCAACGGCCTGGCCGGCCATGGAGGCGATCTGGGTGGCCCGGCCGATGCTGCCGGTGGCCTTCCAGATGGCCGAGCGCAGCAGCCGCCCGCCGTCCAGCGGGAATCCCGGGACCAGGTTGAACACGGCCAGCACCAGGTTGGTCCACCCGAGGTAGCCGAGCGTCCCGGCCAGCGGGGTCGAGAGGACGTCGCGGCCCAAGGTGGCGGCGATCCCGAACAGCGCTGCGAGGATCCCGCTGGTGAGCGGTCCGACCACGGCGATCAGGAACTCGTCGCCCGGCCCGCGCGATTCCACCCTGGCCCGCGTCGCGCCGCCGAACAGGAACAGCGTGATGTCCTGGACCCGGATCCCCCGAGCCTGGGAGACGACGGCGTGGGCCAGCTCGTGGACGAGGACCGAGCCGAAGAACAGCACCGCGGACAGGGCGGCCAGCCAGAGCGCTACCGCCGTCGAGGTTCCCGGGTACAGGAAGCGGACCCGCAGGTACATGCTGTAGGTGATGAGCAGCGCGATCACCACCCAGGAGCGGTCGACGCGGATCTCGATGCCGGCGATCCTGCCCACTCGCCACGATGTTCCGAACATCGCCGTCAGCTCCCCTCAGCCGCTCGTCCCCGACGCAACGCGCTCCGATGATTCTGACGCCAGACGTCAACGCTCCGTCCAGGGGGACCGGCGCCCTGCCTCGAGCGGCTCGATCCGGGCGCCGGCACGGACGGGGTCAGCTTGCCGCGAGCAGCTCCATGACGTGCTCGACCATGTGGCCGCGCTCGTGGCGGTCGGCCAGGCGGCGGAGCTCGTCCAGGAGGGCGTCGGTGACCTCGAGCGGGACCACGCCGAGCACCTCGGAGTGGGTGATGGCGAGCGGTGCCGACTCGTGGGGCAGGAACCAGTGGTGCAGCAGCTCGATGCCGACCTCGTTGACGCTGCGGCGGCCCTTGGTCCAGGCCGCCGCCTCGTGGGCGAAGAACGCCCGATTGAGGTCGGCGAGGGCATCCACGCGGGTCTTCTCGGACCGCTCGGCAAGGTCGTCGTCGTCGAAGAGCCGCGAGGCCGGGACGCGCCCGGCGTGCTCGAAGAACTCGCCGCCGTCGTAGGCAAGCAGGTCGCCGTCGCGGCTGGCGACCGCCGTCGCCAGCCGCAGCGGGCCACCTGGTTCCTCGTGCAGGAGACCGGCCAGGAACAGCGGGTAGCGCCGGAAGTGGAGCGCGTTAACCAGCTCGGCCAGCCTCGGGTGCTGGACAAACGGCTCGTCCCGCTCGGGTGATTGGGTCATCGGGGCACCTTGGGCATCGGGCCTCCTGGGTGGGAAGGCTAGTCCCGACCAGCCGCGGGCGCCCCGTTGGCGCCCTGGTCCACCGCGCCCGGGACGGCCGGTGACGGGGGCGGAGTGGTGACCGCGGCCGCCTCCCTGGCCAGGAAGCTGCTCAGCTCCTCGATGGTACTCATCAACGGTGCCGGGAACACGACCGTGGTGTTCTTGTCGACCCCGATCTCGACCAGGCTCTGGAGGTTGCGCAGCTGCAAGGCCAGCGGGTGGGCCATCATCACGTCGGAGGCGGCACCGAGCTGGTCGGCGGCCAGCGCCTCACCCTCGGCGGCGATGATCTTGGCCCGCTTCTCGCGTTCGGCCTCGGCCTGGCGGGCCATCGCCCGCTGCATGGTGCCGGGCAGCTGGATGTCCTTGAGCTCGACCAGGGTCACCACCACCCCCCAGTCCTCGGTGGTCACGTCGAGGATCTCGCGGATGGCGACGTTGATGCGGTCGGTCTCGGCCAGCGTCTCGTCCAGGGTGTGCTGGCCGACCACCTTGCGCAGGGTGGTCTGGGCGATCTGGTTGATGGCGGCGGCGACGTTCTCGATGGCGACCACCGACTTGACCGCGTCGGTGACGCGGTAGTAGGCGACGGCGGAGACGTCGATGCTGACGTTGTCGTGGGTGATGATGCCCTGGGACTGGATGGGCATGGTGACGATCCGCAGCGACACCCGCCGCAGGACGTCGATGACGGGCACGATCAGGGTCAGGCCGGGCTCCCGGACCCCGATGACCCGTCCCAGGCGGAACAGCACGCCCCTCTCGTACTGCCGGACGATCCGCACCGACAGGGCCAACCCCAGCAGGGCCAGCACGGCCAGCACCACGACGACGGTTACCAACGCGGACATCTCAGCCTCGCTCCTTACGCGTCGCTACCCACGGGAATCGGCGGTCCCATCCTGGAGTGCTTGTGGCGGTGGGCGCGCAGGCCCAGTGCCGCGAGCACGGCGGCGGCCTCGGCCCGGAACAAGGTTCCCTGGCTGAGGGTGGCCGTGACGGCGTCGTAGGCCGGCGCGTTCTGCCAGTGGACGACCGCGTCGACGCCCAGCGCGGCGGCCGTGCCGACCCGGAGGACCCACGACCCGCCCGCCGGCCGGGCCAGCGCCCCGCGATGGGCGGGGGCCGTGGCGGCGCTGGCCCGGCCGGTCCGGTCGCGATCAGCCACCGGTGACCGCTCCGCCGGTGGGGGCGACCACGAACCACTTGGCGCCGAAGGCGTCCACGCCCTGGCCGTTCTGCTGTCCGGCCTGGCCGTCGCCGGCGTAGTAGTACAGCGGGTGGTGGTCGTAGGTCACCTGGGTGGTGCCGTCGCCGCGGTGGATGGTGCCCAGCAGCGCGGCCTTGACGCCGCTGCCCGCCTTGGGCGTGCCGCTGCTCTGGTCGACCGGCCAGGCGGCGGCGCAGGCGCCACTGCAGGCCGACTGGTCCCGCTGGTCCTTCTCGAACAGGTACAGCGTCCGCCCGCTGCCGTCGACGAGGATCATCCCCAGCTTGCTGCTGGCCGCCGCGACCGTCGCCGCCCCCGCCTGCCCGGCGGTCGACGGCGTGGTGCCGGACGAGCCGTAGCCCCCGGAGCCGCCCGAGCTCGAGCCGTTGCCGCTGCCGCACCCGGCCGCCAGCGCCCCGGCCGCCACCAGCACGGTGAGTGCCACCAGCGGGCGGCGCGGCACTCTCCACCGCCGCGGACGCGGCCGCCACTCGGGCGGTCCCAGCGCACCGTCCGGCGGGTCGGCTGGTTGCCCAGCCGGCTCCCCGGGCCTCACCAAGGCACGGTGCTCGAACGGCGGTCTTTTGCTGACAGACCAGATGCGCACGTGCGTTCTCCTTGCTGGAGGCCGGCCCGTGCCTGCGATGCCCCCACGTCTTGTGGTCACCCAGCCGGGACGACCCTGCCAGCGACGGTGCCGCACCAGCGGCCTGGTGTCGTTGTGGCGAGCCCCCAACCTCCCTACCGGCCTACCGGCATCCTGGCCTACCCGCTACCAGCAACGGACGCAGGACGGCGGCAGGGCCGGCTACACGCAGGTGCAGTGGACGTCGGCCTGGCCGCAGCCGGCGCACCGCAGCGTGCAGTAGCGGTCGGAGCCGACGTGCAAGTGCCCGGGGTCGTGCTCGCGGGCCACCGACCCGCAGATGGCGCACTTCCAGCCGTCGGCGGCCTCGCCGCACCTGGCGCAGAGCAGGGTTGCCGGTACTTGCATCGTCGAGCCCCTCCCTCGGCCCTACGCTCGTGAACGCAGGGTGAGGCCGCCTTCGACGGCCTCACGCTCGGGCGGCCTCAGCCTCGACGCTGGGTGGTGATGATCCCCCGCAGCGCCAGCAGCGCCCCGGCCACGAAGATCACGGTGGTCAGGTAGACGAGCCCCAGGTGGCCAAGGGTGTCGAAGTGGTTGGGGTAGTGGGCCGGCAGCGCCACCGCCAGCCCCACGACTGGGGCGGCCACGGCCCCCACCCAGGCCCACAGCTCCCCGCGCCGGACGCCGTAGGCGACCAGGAACAGCACCGCCAGCCCGGTCGCGGCGATGAACCCCGAGACCGCGATGTGCAGGTGGCTGACGTAGTGAAACAGGCTCGGGCTGAACTGTTGGATGGCGTCCTTGCCGGTGTGCACCTCGTTGGGCCCGATGCCCAGCTCCAGGAAGCTGTCGGTGAAGTTGCGGACGAGGAAGATCGCCGCGTAGCCGATGAGTCCCACCGCGGCGATCCCCATGAGCCAGGAACCCGACCGCAGGCTGGCATCGGCCACCGGCTCCCGGGTGCGCCCCACTGACGTCGTCGTCATGACAGCTCACCTCCTTCACCCCAGAGAGACGCTCGGACGGATGAGAGCATTGCGACCAAGGGCAATGCAATAACGTCGAAGCCGGGGTCGTCATAGGACATGAGCGCCTGCCGCGGGATCGCGGCCGGAGACCGGCGGGGGGTCGATGATCGAGGTTGGGGACCGGACCAAGGAGCCGTTCCAGCGGCTGGTCGCCGCGGAGCTGCCGGGGTTGTACTCGCTGGCCCGCCGGCTGGCCCGCGACGGGGCCGAGGACCTGGTGCAGGAGGCGTTGCTCCGCGCCTACCGGTCGTTCGAGACCCTCAGGTTGGATGCGGCGGCCGGGCCCTGGCTCAAGCGCATCCTGGTCAACGTGTTCCGCGACCAGCTGCGCAGGCCCGCTCGGTGGAGGCGCTGCCCGTGGAGCAGGTGGAGGACTTCTCGCTGTACCAGACCCTGGTGGAGCAGGACCCGCTGCCCTACTCCGACACCCTGCACCACGACTTCCTGCAGGCCTTCGCCAACGAGGACGTCCGCCAGGTGCTGCTGCGCCTGCCCGGGATCTACCGGGCGCCGCTGGTGCTGCGGTACATGGACGGCTTCGCCACCAAGGAGATCGCCCACCTGCTCGATGCGCCGCTGGGGACGGTCCTGGCCCGGCTGCACCGGGGCGGGCAGGGTTCGCCGACGTCTGGGTCGGCGCACGCCGGCCGTTCGGGATCCAGGAGGCCGCGCGGTACCCGCTGTTCACCTCGGAGGTGATCGCGGTCATGCGGCGGGCCATCCCGGCGGACCATCAGGACCACGTGGCCACCGGGGTGATCGTCAAGGCCCACAAACCCGGATAGCGGCCCATCCGCCCGCAGGGGCCGTCCTCGGCGTTGGCAGACGGCGGCCGCGTCAGGTGCGGTTGCCCCCGGTTGCCCGCCTGCCGACACGGGGCTATCCTGCGCGTAATTCAAGTTATCAAGCGATTAATTGAATAGGGGCTCCAGGATGGGAAGCCGGGCGGCCAAGACCGCGCTGTTCGACGAGTTCGCCCGCGTCGGCAAGGCGCTGGCCAGCGGCCGGCGGATCGAGCTGCTCGACGTGCTGGCCAACGGGGAGCGCACCGTGGAGGCCCTGGCCCGCGAGGGCGGCCTGTCGGTCGCCAACGCCAGCCAGCACCTGCAGGTCCTGCGCCGGGCCGGCCTGGTGACCACCCGGCGCGACGGCACCTCGGTGTGGTACCGGTTGGCCGCGCCCGAGGTGTTCGCGGCCTGGCGAGCGCTGCGGACTCTGGCGGCCTCGCGGCTGGCCGAGGTGGAACGGCTGGCAGCCGCCTACCTGGGCGGGCGGGACGCGCTGGAGCCGGTGACGCGCGAGGAGCTGGCCCGCCGCCTGGAGGACGGCGACGAGCTGGTGGTGCTGGACGTCCGACCGGTCGAGGAGCACGCCGCCGGGCACCTGCCCGGCGCCGTGTCGATCCCGCTGTCGGAGCTGCGCCGCCGGCTGCGCGAGCTGCCGCGCGACCGCGAGATCGTCGCCTACTGCCGCGGCCCGTTCTGCGCCTTCGCCCACGAGGCGGTCGGCGTCCTGGTCGACGCTGGCTTCACCGCTCGTCGGTTGGAGGACGGGCTGCCGGAGTGGCAGGCCGCCGGGCTCCCGATGGCCCACCCTGACGTGCAGGCAGCAGCCAGGGGGTGACGACGTGACGATGCCCGAGGTCCACCCGGTCGTCGACGAGGGGCTCGGCAACTCCTCCTACCTGGTGGACCTCGGCGACGGGCAGGCGCTGGTGGTCGACCCGGTCCGCGACCCGGTCACCTACCTGGAGCTCGCCCGCGAGCGGCGCCTGCGGGTCACGCACGCGGTCGAGACCCACCTGCACGCCGACTTCGTCTCCGGCAGCCGCGAGCTGGCCGCCCGCGGCGCACAGGTCGTCGCCGCCCGCGCCGCCGGCCTGCGCTTCCCCTACCAGGGCCTTGAGGACGAGGAGGAACTGGACCTGGGCGGGCTGCGGCTGCGGGCCGTCGCCGCCCCCGGGCACACCCCCGAGCAGCTCGCCTGGCTGCTGCTGGACGGCGCCCGGCCGCTGGCGCTGTTCAGCGGCGGGGCGCTGCTGGTCGGCGGGGTCGCCCGCACCGACCTGATCAGCCCTGACCAGACCGAGGCGCTCACCCGGGCCGCCTGGCGGTCGCTGCAGCGGCTGCGGGCCCTCCCCGACGGGCTGCCGGTGTACCCGACCCACGGGGCCGGGTCGTTCTGCACCGCCCCCGGCAACGCCGAGCGGACCACCACCATCGGCGCCGAAGGCGCCCACAACCCGCTGCTGGCCGCCCCCGACGAGGACGCGTTCGCGGAGCGGCTGCTCGGTGGGCTGGGGAGCTTCCCGCCGTACTTCCTGCGCCTGCGGGAGGTCAACCGGCACCCGCGGCTGCTCGGCGCCGGCGACCGCACGCTCCCGGCGCTGCCGGTGGAGCGGGTCCGGCGGCTGCTGGAGGACGGCGCGGCCTTGGTCGACGTCCGCGCGATTGGCGAGTTCGCCGCCGGCCACCCGGCCGGCGCGCTGTCGATCGCGCTGCGGCCGGCCTTCGCCACCTGGCTCGGCTGGCTGGTCGAGGCCGACCGGCCGCTGGTGTTCGTGCTCGGCCGCGAGCAGGACCGCGCCGAGCTGGTGCGCCAATGCCGCAACATCGGCTACGAGCGGCTGGCCGGCGAGCTGGCGGGCGGGATGGGCGCCTGGGCCGACGCCCGCCTGCCACAAAG